>JACLAC010003047.1_pt1 | contig 32786 bp, 22 predicted proteins | sample 8027881 | NCBI WGS metagenome assembly JACLAC01 (sample SAMN15725517, study PRJNA655200) | protist metagenome | isolation source: fluorescence activated cell sorting (FACS) single amplified genomes of... | place: Spain: Blaines Bay Microbial Observatory, Mediterranean Sea | collected 2016-01-19 | reverse complement strand
CATACCTCCTTCGATAATAATGAAATTCTCGCTAAAGCCAACGCAACCACCATGGGGCCTTTGCACCTTCAAGCCAATGGTAATGAGACAATCGGCCAGACAATTGTTGGCGGGAGACTTGTCGCTAAAAATGGGATTCAGATCGAAGGAACCCGAAAGGCACACCTTAATGTAGACGGTGCCTTCTACCGCACTGGAGGGCAAGTATATATTACGGTTGACGATAACCTGTATGTGCGTGACAGTGCTGGTAAAGTGCCCTTCCGTTTCGAGACTAACACTGGTGTATTCGAAGCGCCTTCGATTGATGTTAAGCAGGCAGCGAGGACAGGAACGCATCCTACAGGAAGAGCGCTCTATGTAACGGGGAACTTTACCGATACAACCGGTGTGGAATTTCGACATTCGAACGGCACTCAGGGGATTGGTATTGGGTATAACACTATCTCTGCTGTAGGGACGAATGCCGCTGTTGATTTGAACCTTGTGGCTAGAGGAGCGGGCTCCATTCACGCTAAGAGCGGCATACGTGTTGATGGCACGAGAGCCGATCACTTGAACGTCGACGGTGCTTTTTATCGTACAGCAGGACAAGTGCATCTCACTGTTGACGATAATTTTTACATTCGTGACACGAGTTCTGGGAAGGCCTTCCGTTTTGAGACAAATAGTGGTCTTCTCACAACGGAACAGCTGAATGTACGCTCTAGTGCAACTATTAAGCAACCTGCGTGGACGAATGTGAAATATAATACCAATTGGGCTTTATACAGCACTGGTTGGGCAACACCGTCTTATTATAAAGACAGCATGGGGGTTGTTCACCTGCGTGGGCTGATCAAAAGTACTAAGGAATTGAGTGGATGGCAAACGATGTTTACTTTAGGGGCCGGTTTTAAACCGCCTACTCATTGTATGCGGGTGATAATGGTTAACTGGAAAGGATCTGCAGATACTTTTGCTCGACTTGATGTACGCAGTAATGGGGCTGTTATGGTTTATATCCCTGGTAAGAATACGGCGGCTTGGCTATCTCTTCATGGGATGTCATTCCGTGTATAAGGCTCAATCAGATAAAAGGCTTTACTATGCCATTAGATGAATCCAGCTTAACCATCAGCAATCAAAACGTTGATATTCCTACAATGGATTATCAACGTTTACGTAGCGAAGGCATTAAGCATATCGAGCAAATGGCCAGCCAGATCTGGACAGATTACAACGCCCACGACCCCGGCGTAACGATACTAGAACAACTATGTTACGCTATTACCGATTTGGGGTACCGAATTGAACATAAAATGGAAGACTTGTTGGCGGAAAATGGCGAAGATGCCTACTCAAGTCTGTACGGTCCGCAAGATATGCTCGCTTGTGGGCCGGTGACGATTCTGGATCTAAGAAAATTGGTGATCGACCTAGACGGGGTGAGAAATGCTTGGATAGAGAGCCTGGATGACCAACCCAGTGGTTACAACAGCCGTATTAGTGCCAACCGATTAAGTTATCAAATCACTACCTCGAACGAAGATGACGACGCGGAAAAGCGACGTAACGAGAAAGACTTAAACTTAAAAGGTTTGTATCGGGTGTTTGTCGAGGCTGAGTCGCAGGCGCAAAACCTCAATGTAAAAAGGCAAGTGCAACAAACGCTCCATGCCAATCGTAATCTCTGTGAAGATTTTGAATCCGTTAAGATATTGGAACCTCGAGATATTTCACTAGAAGCGACTTTGCATATTGCTCCCTTAGCGCCGCCAGAAAAAACCTTGGCTGCCGTTTATGAAGCTATTGAACATTATTTCTCCCCCAGAATTCATTTTTACAGCTTGGCAGAGCGCTTGAACAGTGGGCTAAGTATCGACGAGATTATCGATGGCCCACTGTTAAAACATGGATTCATCGACGATGAAGAGCTGGAAGCCTTCGAGCGTAGAAAGCAAGTACGTTTATCCGACCTTATTCATCAAGTGATGCAGGTCGAAGGTATTCTAGCTGTGGAACATATGGCTTTTTCCACTCCTTTATACCAAGGGCAATGGCTCATTGATATAGAAGCCGGTTTTAGTCCTCGGCTTAAAGTGCAAGGTTGCGATGTGACCTTAGTTAAAAACCAATTCGCTGTGAATTACTCCCGTGAAATGGCGGAAAAGCTTAATAGTGATCGCGCAATTGCACAGTTTCAATCACTGCGCTCTAAAGGGGATTTGTCTTCACTGGATATGTCGCCAGGGGAGGAACGTTCGGTAGGCGAGTATGTCTCGATACAACATCACCTGCCCGATATCTATGGGGTTAACGCCACTGGCGTGCCCTATAATGCTAGCCCTGAATGCAGGGGGCGAACTCGGCAATTACAGGCATATTTATTGTTTTTTGATCAACTGCTTGCCAACTATTTTGCTCAATTGTCGGGGGTAGGGCAATTATTGTCTTTTCAGGGCTATGGTACAACTCAAACTTATTTTTCGCAGAAGGTGGATGATCCAGAGTTGGATTTAACCGCTTTGTATCGTCAAGACGTCGACGAGGCTGCGCTGGTATCTTCAACGGAGAACGACGAACGGAAAAACCGTTTTCTTGATCACCTGCTCGCTCGTTTCGGGGCTCAGTTTACCGATTATTCGCTTATTTTATTCGACCCGTCCTTGAAGGTGAATACCGGGCAAGTCATATTGGATAAACAAAAGTACTTGCAAAATATTCCCCAACTTAGTGCAGGACGAGGACAAGGGTATAATTATATTGGGGCAGATACACAAAACAAACGTTCTGGGTTGGAAAACAATATTCGATGTAAATTGAATATCGGACTATCCAGACGAGAAGATCTTGTGATCATTGAGCATATATTGTTGCGCCCTATACCTGAAGACCAACAACAAAATACCGATATACTGGTCAACGCTGAGCATCCTGATCCCTATTCGTTACAAATTACGGTAGCTTTTTCGGGGTTTGCTTCGCGCTTTTCTGGTAAAGACATGGATACCCGACGCGCATTTATTGAACAGCAAGTGCGCGAAGAAACCCCGGCTCACATCGCGATTAAGTTTCTTTGGCTCGAGACCCAACAGGCCATGGACACTTTGAAGGCCACCCATAACCAATGGTTAGCAGCAAGACAACGATTCACCTTAACCGTCACAGGAAATTAAGTGTATGCCTGAGAAAACTGCCGCCTTAGATGAAAAGATTTTGCGTCAATCACGTGATAACCTGATTGATGCATTGGGTTTTGGCCAGACATACGCCGTGAGCGATATCGAGACTATCGAAGGCTTAAAGGTGGCGGCGGGCAGTACGGGCAGTGTTCCCTTGACGCCAAGTCAAAAAACGGTGACTTACTTACTGTGTGATAGCAATGGGACCCCCATTAGTGTGGATGATCAGCAATTTAGCGTCAGTGGAGATCAACAGGAGCCCTTACTGACACATCCGATTCAAGAGGATGGTATTTATAAGATTCAAGCGACTAAAACCCATGGCCCGGAGTATCTTTTACAAACTTTTCTCAATCAAACCGTTGAGATTAAGGTAGGGATTGATGTTAACTTAGTGTTAACCTTTTACCTGGATAAAGAAGAAAGCCCTACCACGGGTATTAATTTGGTCGACTCCGAGGGCGGTGCACCCTCTTATTTATTTCCGTATAACAGCGCCACCACGATTACTGTGCATGACGCGCAAGAGCAAGTGCGTTATCAACTGGTGGAGGTTGATCCGAAGGAAGCCGAACGGGCCTTATCTGAAGAGAAAATAGGTTTAGGAAGAGGTAAGTTTATACGTATTACCAGTGAGGCGATTACCGAAGATCTTACTTTGCACGTAAGGGCTGTTCGAATCTTTGATGACGATCGGGAAAATGAACGAGAATTGCTCACCCAACGCTTACATGCCAATATTCAAGCTAACCCGGCGTTGCCCCTTTCGATAAGTGCCAGCAAGCAGGGAAATGCTAAGCCTATTACCACTGTGCCCCAAGAACAAGAGAGCTTTCTGCATATTGACAACAGCCAAACCAGTGTTTTTTACCGCGTATTTGGGCATAAAATACTCGACAATGAGATAAGCTTTGAGGGTAATGTTTGGCGAGATGACAATCGTGTGAACTCTGGGTTTAACGTCGAAGGAAATGCTCTTTATGTTAAACGTCCTAATAGTAAAGCGATTCTTAATGTTAACCCTTTGTCCGATAAGGTGCCGAATAGCTATACTTTGGTAGGTGATGGGGAGTATGTTCCCGGCAATGGTGCACGGCTTAGCTTAGCTTTGCCTGCTATCGAGGAGGACATGCTCTATGTGGTGCAAACCCAAAAGCAACATCGTTGGAAACAAGGTAAAGCGGCTGAGCCGGATGTAAGAAGCTTTGGGTTTATTCATCAAGCTACTACCTTGCTAGTCGAACCTTTGGCAGGTGTGGCGCTTGAGTTAAGATTCCAGGTGCAAAATGACGCGGCGAGTTATCATACTTTGGTGGCTAGCCAGGGTGAAAATGATATTACTTATACGCTTAGTCTGGGGAAGTTGGAATATAAAGCTGACTTTGCAGGCCCTAAAGAGGGGCTCACTTTTGAAGGGTTGAACGTACCGATAGAAACGCCGTTTAGTGTTCTAGCCGAGAAAAATCGTACAAGAGTACAACAAAACCTGTTGGGGAACGATACTCTACCGGTTAAATCGAATATTGCAGTTGAAAGAAACAGTGGTACGGCAGAGGTGAGTATTCCGCTTAGCCAAGAACAAGTGAGTTATTGTTTGTATCTGAATGGTCAGATGGCGACCAATATTCAAGTGGGGACGGGCAAGTCGTTGATACTAAGTCTTCGTGATGGTGACTTTGCAGGAAGAACACTTAGGGATCTTGCTGATGATACCTTTGTTTTGCGGGAATCGCACAAGATAGATAAAATCAACATCCACTTTGATCACCCTGTGTTGGTCACGGATACTCGACTTAAAACTCTTTGTGTGAACGGGGCTTCGCTGTTGAACAGCAACGCTAAGTTACTTCCCTTTCCTGGGGTCGCTGAAGTTTCGGTAAGTCATTCTCAGCTTCCGGTAGTTTACCAAGCGGTGCAGGTAGGGCAAGACAATACCGAAAAAACAGCCTCACCTAAGGTGGCAGGCACGGGCAATAGCATTCAAATCACCACACAAGCTTTACAGGACGACGGCCCTTTTTATATACGAGCCACTCATACTTTTAAAGGCGAGCGTGAGACCGAAAGTGAACGCTTGGATACTGTTTTGCAGGCGGTGATTCAGGCAAATACGCAGGCAAATGTTTTTATCAGTTTGGCCGCACGGGTATCTAAAAAAGTCCAAAATAACCCTCCTATCATTCAAGCTTATGGGAAAAGCAGCTTTATTAATATCGAAAACAGTCAAGCGAGTGTTCGGTACCGAGTATTAGCTCACAAAGTACTTAATGATGAAATTAGTTTTGATGTGACTAAAGGGAATGCGCAAGCCTGGTTAGCTTCGGGGTTTATCTCCGATGACGATCCACTTTTCTTATTGTACACAGAGCAAAATTATATTACCCACACTGGTAACAATAACCCCTTTTTGGCCAGTTTACCTGATGCTTATGAATTAGTGCATGACTATGTACCAGGTACCAACGGCCCTTTACAAATCCCGTTACCACCTTTGTATGATGATAGGATTTATGTTGTACAGACAGAAAAATCACATCAATGGTTAAATGATACAGGCCAAACCGTCGAGCAAAGCAGTTATGATTTTCTCCATAAACCTGCCATATTACTGGTGGAGCCTAAGTTAGATACAGCGCTTCGTTTTACGTTTAACGTGAATGATCATACCATCGAGATTACGGATGGTCAGCCGGGAACTTTTTATCTTAATGCTTTTAAAACGATAGCAGACGACGGCACCGTTAGCGATACAGAGCAGTTTAAAGCTTATTTCCATTACTGGGAAGACGAAGCTAATATGGAAAGCCTACAAAGTTCTCAATCAAATCAGGGAGAAAAAGGTGTAGGTGGTCTACGTGTGGAGCGTGACTTTGTGTTGGTGGATGACCAGCTTCCTCGTCAATCATTTTTTGGGGTATATCGTTACCCAGCTAAAGTCAAGCTTAATGTGATGGCAGAGAAAGGGGTTACGAAAGTCCAGAAACCCTTGTTAAACGATATGGAGTTGCCTCAGAAAACGGCTATTCTTGTTAGCCGGGAGAATGGACAGGCATGGGTAAATGTTGGTCAGAGTCAAAAAGGCGTGGCTTATACTTTGTATGTGAATCATCAAGCGGCTACGCAAACCGTTTTAGGTACTGGTGGTGAATTAACGTTAGTGATCACAGATGAGGCACTTGGCCAGAAAAGTCTGAATGAACTGGCGGATGATGCTTTTATTTTACGTGAAACGCATAGTCTGTCTCATATGTTCATTGATTTTGACCATAATGTGCTGATGACTGAAACGAGACTGAAGGTTGATTTTACCTCGGGTACGGCTATTTTTGATGATCCACGCTGTCATTTATTTACCTTTGGTGTTAATGCTAATATTGTTATTGAGGCTACTCAAGCCACAGTGACATATCAGACGGTTCAAGTGGATGAACAAAACGTTGTGAAGCAAACTTTGTCTGGTTTGGTTTCGGGTAATGGTAAGGGGGTTGGTTTAACCAGTAAGACTTTAACGGAAGATCATATTCAAGGTATTCAAACCACGCAAGCTTTTGAAGGCAACCGAGAAACTGAAAACGCCTTATTGGATACATCGTTGCACGTCTATATCCAAGCTCGCACCGATACAGCCATTTTTATTAGTAGTACAGCGGCAGATGATACAACGATTACCCCGACTTTAGCCTATGGCGGGAAAGGGTTTATCAATATACCCCAAAGCCAAGCCAGTGTTAGATATCGTGTGTTGGCCTATAAAATCTTGGACGAGCAGATTAAGTTTGATGCGGCACCGGTAAGTGGTGAATATTGGTTAAACTCTGGATTTGTCTCTGATGGAGATCCTTTGTATGTTTTTCAGGCTGAAAGAGATGCTTTACTTAAAGCCAGCATCTTTAATCCCTTTGGTGTGGATATTCCTGAGGGATATCAGGCGCTTAGCGACTATGTGGCCGGTACGGATGGCCCCTTAAGTATAGCTTTACCCCCATTACGGGAAGACATACTGTATGTAATCCAAACGCAAAAAGATCATCGCTGGGTGGAAGAAGGCAAACCTGCGATTACACAAAGTACTTATGACTTTCTTCAGCAGCCAGCGGCTTTGTTGGTGGAGCCTAAGCTGGATACGCCGCTGCGCCTGCGTTTTAATCTCAATGAACATACGATGGATATCTTGGATGGAGAGCCTGGTACTTCCTATATTGGGGTTCTGAATGAGCTTGCCAAGGATGGCTCTATTAGTACGACAGAGCCATTTAGAACTTATTTTCACCTCTGGGACAATACAACTTCCAACAACGTAGGAAAGGGGTTGGATGCGTTACGTATTGAGCGTGACTTTGTGGTAGTGGATGAACAGTCTCCCCGGCAGGCGTTTTTTAACGCCTATCGTTATCCACCGAAGGCAAAGCTTGGCATATTGGCCGAAAAGGGGGTGACTAAGGTTCAACGGAGCTTATTAGGGGAGACAGATCTCCCTGAAACCTCAGTGATTGGCATCAAACGTAAAAAAGGGCAAGCTTTGGTGACGGTTAGAAGCAGTCAAACCGATGCCGATTACGCTCTGTATGTTAATAACCAAGTTGCTACAGAAATATTGTCTGGTACGGGTAGTGATTTGGTTCTTTCCATTAATCATGGCACTGTTGGCCAGAGAAGCTTGGCAGAGCTTGCTGATGAAGGCTTTGTATTACGTGAAACCCATAAGCGCTCACCAGTGCTGATCGATTTTGATCACGCTATCCTGGTCACTCAAACACAATTTAGTACGATTTTAACCACCGGTAAGCCTTTATTTAATAACGGGCACTGTCATTTGTTTCCCTTTGGTGGTGTTACCAGTATTACCGTGGATGGCAGTCAAACAGGGGTGGCGTATCAAACGGTACAAGTCGATACCGAAGAGGAGGTACTGAAAACCTTAACGGAAACCGTGACTGGGGATGGCGAGGCAATGGTGTTTACGTGCGAACCCTTTACAGAAGATCATATTCTACGAATACAAGCCACTCAGTCTTTCGATAGTAACCGAGAAACCGAAAATGCCTTTTTAAATACTGCGCTTTATGCTCATGTACAAGCGCGTACGGATATAGGAATCTTTATCAGTACTATAGCGGGCGACATAAGTACACCTATTGTTACCCTCAGCCATGGCGAACAAGGGTTTATCAACATCCAAAACAGCCAAGCCAGTGTGGGGTATCGTGTTCTAGCTCATAAAATATCAAATCGAGGCATTAAATTTGATGCCTCTGTGGTAAAGGGCGAACATTGGTTAAATTCGGGGATTATCTCCGATGGAGAGCCTCTTTATGTTTTGCAGCCTGGACGGGACGATATTGTCAATGCTGGCACAAAAGATCCTTTAAATTTGTCTATCCCCGTAGGGTATGAAGCCGTTAACGACTACGTGTCTGGGACAGATGGCATACTGAGTATTGAGCTTCCCCCGTTACGCGAAGATATGCTTTACATCGTGCAAACTCGAAAAGATCACCGCTGGGTGGATAATAAATCCTCGACCGTGACCCAAAGCAGTTACGACTTTCTTACACAGCCAGCCACATTATTAGTCGGGCCGAATGTGAATACGGCCCTTCATTTGCGGTTTAACGTCAACCATAATACCCTGGAGATGTTCAATGGTGAACCGGGTGTCTTCTATACGCTGTCGTTTTTAAACGCTATAGATGGGGATACTAGTAACGTGACAAACGAGTTTGACACCTATTTCCATCAGGTAGATGAAAGAGGAGTCGACGCGCTACGTGTGGAGCGAGACTTTGCGCTAAGTGGTAACCAAAGAACCGATGAAGGGTTTTGGGAAGCCTTAGCACTCCCTAAGGGGCTTAGAATATCGGCCCAAAGGGGCGCGACCAAAGTCGAGCGGCTTATATTAGACGATACGCTCTTGCAAGAAAAATCATCGGTCTCGCTGGTGCAGATCGAAGGAAAAATACAGGCCAGCATTAGTGACAGTCATGAAGGGAAAACCTATACTTTGTATCGAAATGCTCAAGCTGTATCTAACGGTGTTACGGGTACAGGCGCTACTTTGGTGCTCCGCGCGCCTGATAACGCCCAAGTTGAAGATGCCTTTATAGTAAGAGAAAGCTATGAGCAAGCCCCTATGGTGATAGAATATGAGCATAACCTTGTACTTAAAGGCTAATCTATGACCCAACGGCATGTCATTAAACAGTGTAACACAGAGCTACAGCTGCAAGACAGTAGCGACGTGCAGCATTATTATGACGAGGTGAGCCATATAGTACAAAAAGTGTTAACCTCGAAAATGGATCAGCAATTCTCATCCATATTCGAGTCGGATACGGATTATGTGATAGATCGTTTGGAGTTAGACTTGGGGGAGATCCCCAAGCAACACTTCAGTGAAGAATTCGCTCAGCGTTTTATGGTGCTCCTGGCAGAAAAAACGCGTACTCTGAAGCATTCAGCTAGTACAATCAAAAGCCAAAAAAAGCAGGTCGAAAGCGAGACCAGCATTAAGGAGCATTCGAACAAACCCCAAAACGATATTAGCGATGAGCCTGACGAAGGTGCTACAGAGTCGACCGAGATAAAAGAGCGCTCACCCTTGGAGCTGTTAAATTACTTTGCTCTAAATGGCACCCTTCCCTGGTGGGCAGATGCGCTAGACTCTACCCTAATGACCAGTCATTTAAAAAAGGCGCTGCAAGTATGTCCCGAGGCTCTTATATACAAAACGGCGCACTGGGTGAAAGCCCGACAGCCTATGTATCGCCTTATTCAACACTTTAGCGATGAATATCTGTTTGAACTGGCGTCGTTAATTTTACCTAATGAGCAACATCGTGAGCTCTATGAGGTGCTCGTAAAGAGTTTGAACAAGATAAACGGTATTATGGGGTTGTCTACTGGATTAGGGTCACAAGATTTACGAGAAAAGCTATGGTTTGGGGTTTTAAATGGCCTGATGCAGGTAGCAGGTAATAACCCAGATACGGATCAAACCTTATACCCGCGAACACTACCGATTGCTCAACGGTTACGCTTGCAGATTAAACAGGCTTTTATTGACGAGGTTAAACGAGAGCACTCTAGGCCTCATGTGCTCGAGTTAAAACTGTTAAAGTGGAGGCGTTCTGCTGATGAAGCAATTCCAGCATCAAAATCGATGGCCAAACGAGATTTGGTTGATGTTATTACCGAAGAACTAGACGTCCCCTTGCCACCGTCCACGTCGTTACAGGTGCATAACCAAGAAGAGCTTCTATCTTCGCAACAGACATTTGAACAATGTTTGCAGTGGTTGGATTTAATAGCACAGAGAGAAAACGCTAGAGAATATATCAACGCCTTTGCACAATATCTTTGTACGTTATCACCGAGTGTATTGGCGAGTGTTACAGAACGTTTGCACGAAATGGCTGGCTATCCCTCTAACGGCCTACAGTTTGGCTTGCACAGTACTACGCAGGATCTACATCGAGCATTTTCGGAATTTGAAGATCATATTATTGCATGTTCATCTGAAAGTGTTTCTTTAGAAGGTGTAGATGGATCTGTCTTGCACAAAGATATATTGCCCGAGTCTGAGTTTGATCAAGAGTTAGAAGATCAAACTAGTACTTCAGTTTTGCAACAGGCATGTGATATCTGCATACGGTGGTTACATAGTCTTGCCAAAGAGGAAGCCTCCAAGGAAAGTTTACATTCTTTCGTACAATATCTTTACGCATTGTCTCCAGAAATACTAGAGAAGCTCAGGGGGTGTTTGCTTGAGCATATTGATGAGCTAGCCATAAGGCAAGGGATGGCTAAACTAGAAGCGTACATAAATACTTGTTTGGAAGATGCGTCTCTTTCTGAGGCACATTGCGAGCAAATCAAAGCGTTAATATTCAAACATAGCTCGGCAGAATGCAAGCCAAAAGAAGAGCCTACGCGAAGCTGTGAGGCTGCCCCTGCGCATTGGCAAAGGGAATTCGATGTCTGTAGGCAATGGTTGCATTTGGTTGCCAAAAAGACCAATCCCGAAGAAGACTTTAACGCTTTATCTCAATATCTTGGAGCACTTTCATCTCAAGTATTAAAGAAAGTAGCAACAGAGTTGTTTAAACTGGCCGAAGCCGTTAAGGTACTTAATCAACCGAAAGATGATCAATCAGACTCAGCTCCAGAAGAAGATCCGCAAAACGAGTATCTTATTTTAGTGGCGATAGGTTTTGCGAAATTTCAGGCTCATATTCATATGTGCTTGTCAGAACCTTCTGATTTGACAGAGCAATACCAAAAAATACAAATATTGGTGTCTAAAACGTACCGGGCTGAAGCGCCAGACGTGCAAAGTGATATGGATGTTGTTTCTACTGAAAGTGTTTCTACTGAAAGTGCTGAACAAAATGTATTTAAAAAGAAGCTTCATGAAAATGACACCGCTCTCCCCCCCGAGCATTGGCAGCGGCAACTGGATGCCTGCTTACAATGGTTGCATTTAATCGGGAAAAAAGAAAACCCACAGGAAGACTTTGAAGCTTTATCACAACACTTGGTGGGTTTTTCTACTCCGTTGTTGAACAAAATAACCACGGAGTTGATGGGCTATTGTGCTAAAGCCAAGGAACTCAGTCTTTCAATAACAGAAAGCTCACGAACAGATCAAACACAAGAGGATAAGGCCGAAATAGATCCAGAAAGCGAATACCTCATCACGCTGGCTAAAGGGATTATGAAATTTCAGGTTTACATTGATACATGTCTATCTAAACCAATAGACACTACCCATCAACTAAAAAAAATGCGAGTGCTGCTTCCTAAGGGGCAAGGGGGCGAGATGAGTGAAGCCCAAGTGGTTAAAACACCAAAGCCTAAGAAACATAGCGAACGAAATCTGAGTTTAGATCAAGTCGACTCGCCGCGCCCATCATCTATACCGTCTGAAAAACCCCAAAGTACCGAACCCCCAAGCGACCTCTCCAAAGCCATCGATGAATGCTATGTATACAATGCAGGCTTAGTCTTATTATGGCCATTTCTAACCCGATTTTTTGGTCACCTTGGTTTTTTTGATCATATTCAAGAGGGGGAGAAAAACACCTTTTTAAATGCCCAGGCACGTATGCGAGCGATACATATTTTACATGCCTTGGTGTTTCCCCCCGAAGCCAATACCCGCTCGGGGGAGTTTCTTTTACCGCTCAATAAAATTTTGTGTGGCGTAGCTCCCGAGGAGTTAGTGAATGCTTATTATGAACTTAGTAAGCAAGAGTTAGACGCAGGTACCGAATTACTAGAAGCGGTGATTCAAAATGCCTCAGTGCTTCAAGATACCTCTGTCGAGAGCTTTCGACAGTTGTTTTTGCGCCGCAGTGGTATTTTAAGTCAGCGTGATGGTATGTGGTTATTACGGATCGAGCGTGAAAACCAAGATATGTTAATAGAGAAATTTCCCTGGAGTACACAGTGGCTGAAAATGGATTGGATGAGTTCCCCGATGCGAGTGGAGTGGTGAGTGATGTGCAAACGCCTAAACCCGCGTTGGTCAAAGACCTTCGTGAACGTAACCTCTTTGATTTGGAGAATGACCTACTTTGGTTGGGGCGACTGATTGATGCTGGTTTTATAGGCTATTTCAAGCAGGAGGCCGATAGTGTTAAAGTGTTGGATATTTCCCCGCCGGATATCCGTCAGTCGTTGTCGGGGTATGCCCGCTTTATCGAACGGTATCAATTAAGCTTTTTTGAGCGAGCGGCATTAGTACTAGCTTTGACGCCTTTTTTGCGGCCAACGCTATTGGATGTGTTCTTCACCAAAAACAAACATTTTGATCGACCTTATACCGAATTTGGGGGCTACCTTCAAAATGGGAGAGATTTTATCCCCACGGTAGAGACTCTAATTTTTATTCTGGCAGGTGATAACTTGTCAACACGCTTGTCGGTGTTGGCCTTGTTCGAGCCAGAGCATTTTTTCGTTAAAGAAAATATCTTTAATATTGCCTTGCCTAACCCAGACGATAGTTTATTGAAGGCGCCGTTGCGAATAACAGAAGATTATCAAAGCGTGTTGATTAATGGTGACAAAAAACATGCTCAATTCGGTCAGAACTTTCCGGCACAGCGTATACAAACAGATTTATGCTGGGACGATTTGGTATTGCACCCAGGTACCGCTCGGCAGATTAAAGACATTAATACCTGGGTGGAACATGGAGAAACGTTGGCTAAGGATTGGGGCATGGGAAGTAAAATTCGACCAGGCTATCGTGCTTTGTTTTATGGCCCACCAGGAACAGGCAAGACCATGACGGCTTGCTTGTTAGGTAAAACAACTGGGCGAGAGGTGTATCGGATCGATTTGTCTATGGTGGTGTCTAAGTATATTGGTGAAACGGAGAAAAACTTAGCTAAAGTATTCGATATGGCACAAAATAAGCGCTGGGTTTTGTTTTTTGACGAGGCCGATGCCTTGTTTGGCCAACGCACAGAAACCCAAAGCTCGCACGACCGTCATGCCAATCAAGAAGTGGCGTTTTTACTACAACGTATCGAAACTTTTGATGGTGTGGCTATTTTGTCCTCCAACTTGAAAGATAACCTAGACGATGCGTTTTCTCGCCGGTTTGAATCCATGGTGTTTTTCCCGATGCCTAAAAAAGAGGAGCGTTTAAAACTATGGCAGAAGGCCTTTTCTAAAAAGGCCTTACTTGACCCCGCAATCCATTTGCAAAAACTAGCTAAGGAGGTCGAGTTGGCGGGCGGGGCTATTATCAACGTGGTGCGCTATGCCTCTATACAGGCGATTAGTCGGGGGGAGAACCGTATCCACTTGGCGGATATTGAACAAGGCATTAGTCGGGAATATCGTAAGGAGGGTAAATCGTGAGGAAAGCTATAGCCTTATGAGTGGGTAGGGTTTACTATAGAGAAAAGCACTCGAACTAAAGGAGAGAGAGATGAGTACTTACGTGGCTAAATCCCTGGCCAATGAACAGGCTGTGGCTGCTGGCGTTATGACAGGTTCAAGAAATAGCACATCTTCTCAATTTGTCGATAATCGAACCGCCTCGATTGCGCAGTTAAAACGGCAGACGATAGCGGACACGAATACTACCGGGTTACCCGATCACTTAAAAAGCGGCATGGAAAACCTTACCGGCCACTCAATGGATCATGTGCGTGTACATTATAACTCAGCGCAACCGGCAGCAGTTCAAGCTCGTGCCTATGCCCAGGGGAGTGATATTCATCTAGCCCCAGGGCAGGCGCACCACTTACCCCATGAATTAGGGCACGTGGTGCAACAAATGGAAGGGCGGGTGAAAGCGACTACTTCCATTGGGGGCACATTGGTCAATGATAGTGCCCACCTGGAGCGCGAAGCCACCACTATGGGAGAACAGGCCTCTCAAAGGGCTCCGATACACGCAGAACAAGTAAACGACGTTCCACTTAAGCCCTTGAATACCTCGTATAACCGTTCTACTGTGCTTCAAGGATACTTCGACAAGGACTATCTAGGAAGAACTTGGCGCCAATCGGATGATTTAACCTTAGCGGTTAGATACACTTACCCCGATTCTAATCACCAATTATATGCCGAAGCGGGAAAAGTCCAGAAAGCCAACGCGGAACTTTCGGCAGTAAACTCCGGTATAGAGTTGGTTGAAAAAAGTACCCTAGGCACTTTCTCCGAAGGGGGCACTGCGCCAAAACGCAGTAAAAAACTCAAAAAAGTCGAAGCCAAGAACAAAAAAAATAAAACGTCTGGCGACAACATGAAACTCTATGCCGATTGCGGTAGAAGTAACTCCGTAGTGGTGGGTGGCAGTGACCGCCAAGCAAGCTACGATGCACCTGGGGCGGCCAACAGCAAGGCTTCGGGTGAACCAGATGCGATGAAGCTTGCGATCATGAAAAAGTGGTTGGAAAATGAGAAAGCTAATGCCAGTAATGCCGCAGATAGAACGACCATCGATTTACATATAACCGAGGGAAAGGCGAAGGAGCTGCAGTTGGATCCCATCATTAAAGAATATCATGCCGCCAAAACCGACGCGGAAAGGAAGGTCGTCGGAGGTAAATACTTTGCCAAGTTGAGTGAAGTCGCTGAAAAGTATTGGCTATATTATAATGGCCTCACCGATAATGAAAAAGATACTATCGATTCAACGCTCAAAATCAATAGATACGCGAACCCCGATGTTGGTCAAGGCTACACCATTTCAAGTGGTGGCGCCTCTGCCGGAAAAGCCACATGGAACTTTCACTGGGGGGGCGTTGTGATGGAAAGCACCGATGGTAAAGACAAGGTCGTGTTGGAAAACTATGCCACCGGTAATCCCAATGAAGAGAATAAGTTATGGACCTTTGATATGTACGGTACCCATAAGAAGGGGCAAACCTTTCACGAGCGGCATGAGGATACCTTACAGCACGGCCTGACCCCCACTACTATGACAATTGAGAAAAAATGATGAACAAACCTATCTTTGTTGTAAAAAAAAATGAAGATGCCCTACATTACGCTGGCGAAACGGTCTTTGTAGAAGGAGTATACCAACAACAAGATGTTCGTATGATGCAAGTGAATCCGACGCAGTTATTTAAAGGCCATGTGGCGATTGAGCTGGAAGATGGCAGTCTAGTGTTTCTATATGCCCCAGCAGAAGACGAAGCGATTCGCAGTAAAACCGAAATCGAAACCTTTGAGAATAAAAAGGTTCGGGTGAAGGGGGTTATTTCGCCGTTAATTTTTCAAGAAGGCGCTGTTCAACAAGCCCCGTGCTTGGTGAATGTTGTGGATATAGAACGGATATAAGCGACATATTATTCACGCCTTTTTAACGGGCCTGCCAACGCTCAAACTCGCTAGGGCGTAAACCATAACGAGCTAACACGCCTTCGTGTAGAGTGCGAAGTTCTGCGATGATTAGCGCCTTAACGTTGTTGCGTTCTTCGGGGGGAACATGTGCTGTCAGTGTTTGTTCTATTAGCTCAAGGGAATCGGTCTCGGGTTGAATGACTACAGCTTTTATAGTCTGTTTAATCACGTTACGATAACGCAAGCGTTGGGGGTCGGGTTCGGCTAAGCCTCGCTTAATGGTTAGATACTCTTGTGTAGAACGCTCATAAGCCCACATAAACACATCGCGCAGTAACTCGACACGGGTCAACTCGTAAACGCCCAATATGGCCGTGTTGTATGCCTGTGCGGGTACCCCTAAAAAGGTGAGCGGACACAGGTTGGCTTTGAGCAAAGGAAGGTTGGCGATCAGGCGCGAGCTGCGTTTGTTGACATCGGCGAACGGTTGTAGGTAAGGAATATGCACCATGATAAAAAAGGCCTGTTCGAACGGGTCAGTGATGTGTGCGGCTTTGCTTAACACGGTGTCTAATATCGTATTAATGTGCGGTGCACCTGACAGAGGCCGATACGCACTCTTGCCTATTTCCACAATATGTTGACGTACCCGGCCTTCGTCGTTGGCGTCGGGCAGCAAGTTTTCGGCCAGGGCACCGTGAAGGTTAAGTAACGTGAAACGATCGAACCCCATGGTCTCGACGTTGTCGACAATGAGTTCAATGGCGGTTTTGTGGTTGAGGATCATTTGCGTTTCCATCACGGCCTTGTCGTGGGCTTGCTCGCCTTGTTGGATAAGCGTTAAGGTGTCGAGGCGACTATAGGTATTGCCTTCCAGATGGCTCGACGCCCAAGATAGGTCGATAAGTAAACGGTTAAGAATGCTCCTGCCGTAGGTGCCAGCAGGCAGATCGGTTTGTTGGGTATCGCCCATTTTGTGTAACTGGCGGCGCAAGGGTTCGGGCAAATACTCCGTTTTATTGGGCTCGTAATCGTCGAGAAAATCTTGTTGATAGCCCACCGGGTGACGTGCGCCCAGCGGTTGCTGAAGGTACTCCAGCACATCTTGGCTGTCGGCAGACAGCGCGATAAAGTCTGGGAAGGCCGGGGGCGCATGGTAGTGCGCTTTGGGACTTTGAACTTGCATAGGCTGCTGAGTGGGAGAATGGGCTTCGTAGGTATAGTCGACCATGGCCCATGACACATAGCGCCGTGCTGGGCCTTTACCCATTGGCGTGATATGGCCGGATTCGGTGAGTTGGCTAATCCAGCGCTGGGCGGTTCGCCGGGCGATATCGGGGTGAGAGGCCAGTAATTCCGACATGGAAACGCCTTGTTGAGCATTACGGATGGTGGTAAGCAAGTCGTGAGATGTTGGCATGATAATCTCATTTTTCAATATGTGTGGCGCAATTTTGGCACAATATTTTGTTTTGCGCCACCTTCTTTTACGCTCTAGCGCTCAATCGGTGTACTGTGTTGAATGCTATTGTGGTGATTTTCTTACGGAGATAGGTTATATTCTTGGAAAATGAGAGGGGAAAACGGGAAGGGGAATGGATAGTATGATCATCACTGAATTAAGTCTTACCGATCCCGCCTTTATGTTTCCGGGCATTTCGTTGCTCTTTCTGGCTTACACCAATCGTTATTTGGCCTTAGCGAATATTGTTCGTCACTTAAGCGAGCTAAGGGCGGGCGATCGCCAAGAGAACCGACAGGATCAGCTAGCTAACCTTAAATTACGTATTACGGTGATCAAGTATATGCAGCTGCTGGGTGTAGTGGCTTTTCTGTTTTGTGTGGCCACCATGATCAGCTTGTTCTTTACCTTGCAGACAGAGGCTTCTATTTTATTTCTTTGTAGTTTGGTTGCGATGTTTTTGTCTTTGTGTGCAGCATCTTTTGAAATACTGCAATCGGGGAAAACGCTCGATATGGAATTGGAGCGAACGAGGCCTGTTCAAGATTAGGGAATGGCCGATGGGGGGAGTGACTTCCCTCGCCCTTTTTAGGGACGAGGGAACAAGCATGCGGTGAACCTTAGAATAAAGCGCGTTGAATGAAGAAATTATCTTGAGTCAATTCTGGGTCATTGCCGCTAAACAAGGTGGCGAACTGTGCAAACACGACAAAAGTATCGCCGTTGACTACCGCTGCTGTGGTGGGAAGGTCGTCTCCAGTAGCTACAATGGCGTCGACATCGGCCGATTCCCAGCCGTTCTCAGAGTTTAACCGGACAATGGTGTTACCGCTGGGGTCAGAGAAGCTGTTGGTGACAGCCACTATGGTTTCGTTGTCCAGTACTGCGAGGCCATCCACGCTACCCAGTGGCTGGTCTACTATGATGGCCTGTGCTTGGTCGGGGGTATCCAGAGGGACATTAAACAAGGTAGTGCTACTGCCGTGGGACACAATTAAGGTGTTATTGGCCTGGAATACAATGCCATTCAAGCCAAAGCTGCCTGCGGGTGTGCTAAATTCGGGGTTAGTGGTAAAAATACTGGCTGTACCATCGGCATCAATTTGATAGATGTTGGGGGAAAAACTGTCGGTCACGTAAATATTGCCTTGTTCATCCATGGTCACATCGTTAGCAAAATGGGGTTGGCCGGGGTCGAGCGCGGCCAGGTCGATGTAATCGAGCTGTTCGCCACTGTCTAGGTCATAAATGGCTACAGCGGCGAGTGTGCCAACGGTGGCAGCAGAGCTTTTAAGGCCTGCGCCGGGGTCGGAATTACACACAATCAATCGGTTTCTTTCGACATCAATATGCATACCGATAGTGGATACTAACTGATCGGAGTCGATAAAGGTGCTGATCTCCCCATCGGGGCTTACTCGTGAGACGGTGCCTCGGCTAATGGATGAAATAAAGAACGATTGAGAGCTTTCTTCAAACGCAATACCTTCCGGGTACAATCCAGGTGATGAAAAAGTAACTGTATCGGGGAGTGGGGCCGGTGGCGGTGCAGTGTCATTGTCCGAGCCGCCGCATGCGGCCATTAAAAGTAACGCACTGCTAAGGGCTAGATAGCGCAATGCTTCAACGGAGTGTACAACGGTACGATAAACATGGGAAAAGCTTAACATGGGAGTCCTATTCATTACATCGTTTCTATGGGGTGGGTCGGTCGCCAGAATAGGTGGCCAGGCGTAGGAGGGCAAGCTTGAAGGGTGGCTCCTTTTGGGGCTTGACAATCACTCCGCAAAGTGAACGTCTAGTCGATTGGTGGAGAATATAGCTCATCGGTCCCTGTTAGGGGGTATGGCTATATCATATAGCTGAGCGAGCTTAAAAAGGGAATGGATATAGGTGTTTTGATCGCTTCAGTAATATAACCGTATAGCGTACGTGTTTTTTAGGTCAAATGATTTAGATACTGCTTATAGACAAATGAAAAAGTGGTCATTAAAATACCCGCATTATTTAATGCCAAAGGATACTATCCTTATCGTTTAGCGAAATAACCTATAAAACACGGAGTATTTTTTCTATGACGGATAAATCGTTTTCACTGTCGACATTTAATAAAATATATATAGGAGCTGTATTTGCCTCAATGATGGCTCTTTTTGTAGGAGTGTCGGATAAAACACCTAATCAAATGGCCGAGCTGTCTTTTCGCCTGTTCGCCCTTTTTGTTATTCCCTATCTATTTGCGTTTGCTATTTGGTTTTTATCCGGGAAAAAACAAAGTGGTGGGAGTTGGGTGTTTAATATTGTGATGACGCTGGTTCTGCTTGGGCAATTGATGCATTTTGTTAGCCAAGCGTTACACACCGATGCGATCGAAAGCCAAGAAGCGTATAAGAAAGACTTGGTTAAAGTAGAACCGTCAAAAGAGCCTGAAGCTGTCTTTGAAGAGAAGTCTGTAGCTTCGCTGCAAGCGAAGGAAAATAGTTCGCCGAAAGCAAGCACAGAGGCGAATAAGCCAATGTACAAAACCTTAGGGGAATTCGAAAACCGATCGCAAACAGCGGTAAAAACGTGGAACACCTCATTTGATGCTATTCAAGCCCCTAGGATTCTGGACTTTGCTCGTTTGAGTAATGACGATGAGTATGATTATCAAAGAAACCTTTTAAAAGCTTATTTGGCTGAATCTGAAAACTATAGTCTGTTTTTTGACAATGCGGTGCCTAATTTAGAACAGAGTTTGTCTTCTGTTGAAGGCGATCCTGCTGCCAAAGCGGCGTTGAACGAAGCCATCGCTCAACACCGTTCGAAAAAGCCTGTATTCGAGACATTAATTAACGCGCATGTTGAATACGGTAACTCGATGATTGAGGTGTTGGACTTGTTACAACAAAATAAGGCTGACTGGATCTATGAGGACGAAGAGCTTATTATCGAAAATGATGACTTGCTAGATAGGTATGATAGCTTGCTTGAGCTGGTGGAGGATAATGAGCAGGCCATAGAAATTTTAGCGGAGCAGCTTGCTGAAGCGGTTTAACTATAGCTGGTGTTGTATTAAACCCTCAGATACGTCTGGGGGTTTTTCGTGTTTATTCATTGGTTTTTTTACTCGTCATATTTAAATCACCTCGTGAGCTTTATCCCATAGCTTCTTATACCTTCATAGAATCATTGTTGTGACAAACTAATAATAATGAAATAAGGTGTTATCTCGTTTTGCATATCATCGTTTCTTGCTTACGTCGTTTCCGCATCGATTCTTCCGTCAGATAGACGGCATCTTTCATAAGATGAGTGGTTGTCTATCTTCTGCGAAGTGCAGATGTCGTAATTTTTTGCATCAAATAGTTTAAGAATTCCTCAGTGCTGCCGACACATAAAACAGGCAGAGCGATACGTGCTGCATAGACCATTACCCGCGTTGACCGTTTAACGATAGGAAAGGCATTTACTTTATGAGTCGCACACATAATAAAGCAATAATGGCGAAAAAAGCTAAAGGTTCGAATTCAATGAGCGTTGAAGCTATGGCGAAATTTACCCAAGTTGCCAACGCTGCCGATAATCGAAGGCAAGCCGAAAAAATATTGCAACGCGAAAAAGCTCTATACGAAAGAGCAAAACAAAAAGGTTGTTCGAAAGAAGTAAGTGCAAAAGGGAAGCGTGCTAAAGGTGTCGATTGGATAGACTGGTTGTATTCTTGTGTTTTTCCTTGGAAAATATTTTCGTTGGATAATGTGAGCAAAAGTAGCCGTTCAAAACGATAAGTTTTTTGTGTCAACAAGATGAACTCAAGTTTCGGAGTTCAAAAAAGTGTGTAAATGCACATATTACTGTTGATTTAAGAACGACGGATAACAAGGGCCAGCTTACCGAGCAGGATGTAGGTTGGGTCGGACCGACGCTTCGGCGGGGCATCACTGCGATGCTTAATTAAACGGTATCCCATTGGATTATGTCGTACTTAAACACCTCTTGGGGGCGAATCCCAACGTGACCATACAAGCCGTCGGGACTCAAGCCTCTAGGAAGGAGTGGGAACTTCCGGAAACACCCCTAATAATAGCCATACCACCAAGTGCATGTTGTCCTTCGTTGAGGTTTGAATCCCGTGTGTACATATGGTCATGTTGGGATTGTATAGTGGCTCTGTCAACATCCGGTTTACCCAACCACAATGCTACGCCATTAATCCTGTCCGTAAGCCCCGTCCCAACCTACATCCTGCTCCGTAAGCTAGTCCTTATTATTCATCGCTCTTAAATTCACGAAACATGTATTTGTATACACTATTTTAAACTCCGAAACTTGAGGATGAAGCTGTACCCACCTCGCAAGGTGGGCACAAGTGAGAGTTCTTAGCGTGCTAAAATGCCTTGTGACATTTCAGGGATTAAGCCTTCCACAACCCCTAAACTGGTTAAGCTACCATCGGTATTAATCTCGAAGCTACTAATAGTACCGCCACGGCTGTTAACTACGTACATGAAGCTTCCGTCTTCGCTCAATGCAATATCTGAAGGGCCACTTCCTGTGCTAATTTCAACTTCATTAATTAGGCTTAATGCACCCTCTTCGCTAATGCGGAAGCTAGAAACCGAGTCGCTACCGGTGTTGGTGATATAAGCAAACTCGCCGTTAGTCGCGACCCAGCAACTCCCCCGTTGATTGTTAGGAACACTGCTGGAAATCACGTTTAATCCGCCGTCGTCGTCTAAGCTGTAAGAAGAAACGGTGCCTACAGCTTCAGACATAATTAAGTGATCGTTTTCATCAAAAGCAAAACCGAAAGGTATGATATTCTGGGCGATGGTGAGGGTAGGGTCTTCAGAAAGCACACCATTGTCGCCAACGGAGAATACATCGATTTCCTGGCTCGCTTTTTCGGTGATAATTAGGTTTTCACCGTCGTTGCTAAAGCTAATTTGTGCCGGTGAACCCAGCAGGTTAGGCGGGTTCGCTTGGCCTGCGTCTAGGGAGCGAGTAGACCCTTCAATGGGGCTAAGTTTACCACTGGGGCTCATACGGAAACCGGTAACAATCCCGTCGTTTGCGCCGTTAAGCACGTATACCAAGTCGTCGTGAACGGCGATGCTTACGGGAAATGCACCGCCAGAGGAGACTTTGTCTACCATTTTTAACCCATTGGGAAGAACACGCAACACGGAGATTTCGTCGCTGCCAGCATTCACGGTGAGGATCATACTCTTGTCGCTGCTAAAGGCCATTGAACCTTGTGAGGCTAAACGGTCGGCCAATCGAAAACCGATGTTTTCTGCCCCTTCACCGCCATTACCTCCTGTAGAGAAGCTACCGTCTAAAGATAAAGTCCCGTTTTCTGCACGACTGTACACGTTTATTTCGTTGCCTGTGGCGTTGTTCGTCATCGCGTAAACTTTAGCACTGAATGTTTCAGGTAGTTGCTTTAACTCGGGCTTTCCTGCAAATGCGTTAGCACCAAGGGTTAATCCAGTGATACATAAAAGGGCGGCTAATTTATTTTTTTTGAATAACATATATAAACTCTTTAAGGGAGGTGGGTGGTGTCTATTTAAATGGCTAAAAATATAGCGATAGTGACGTCCGTGTTTTTATTTTAATGCGTGTAGTGATTGATCAGAAAATGTAACGGTCTAAATAAAGGTTTACATTCTGTTGGTTTTAAAATAAAAGTTCTTCGGTGTTTGTGTCGCTAAAGTCATAAGGTGTGAGAATGTTACATTATTTAATGTGCTGGAATCTAGAGGGCGCATAATTGTTTGTTGATCGAATTTGGAAGGGAGGAGACCTTGTGGTGAATTGTATGGTTAATGTAAAAGTCGCATATGTTAAATTACCATGATTTTATGCAGTAAAATGCAGCGATAAAAAATTCAAGCGCTTATTCCGTTTTTATTGTTATCATTTGTCTCGCTTTGTTATCATTTGTTTCGATCGGTTTTTCTGGCGCGCCAATGGTTATTGTGTTTTTGATGACGGGTGTGGTGCCAGATAGCGTGGCGCCGAAGGCATCTATATGTCGTTAAAGTCATCTAGGGTGTGTTTGTTGGGCCGTGTTATTGTTGGGGAAAGGGTAATCTTGAATACTGCGGAATAATGTTGTTATAGTGTTGTTAATAGTTAATGTAAAAACAGGTGGTGGTCGATAGTGAAATGGGGCGAAGTGTTGGGTTTGGTCTTTGTGACTATTGTTCTGGTGGGCGTTGCTATTCCTACCCCTTGTTTTGCTCCTTCATGTGGGCTTCCCGATGCGCAACCCTATTCTACATTGGAAATGATAAGCGCTTATTTATCTATGCCTTTGATCTGGTTCGTGATTGTCGTGTGGTTAGTCGCCTTATGTGTTTGGGGGTGGCGTGGGGTAAGAGCAAACGCACAGAAAAAACGGTGATTAAACCTATGTGGGTACTTATGTGAGATCGTAGCTATACTGCATTCTATGAGCACGAAATTAATAAATAATACAATACGCCTCCTTTGTTCGGTGATTTTTGTTGTCTTTTTCGTTCGAGTAGGTTTTTCTTCACCTTATAGCAGTGATCTACACCGTGCTAAACAACAGGAGGTGGTCTTTTCAAGCGAAGGACTTAAGCCAAAAGGGCTTGAAAGCGCCACATTAACCCACTCGGTATCTATCGACCAACCCTTGTGGATGTGGTCACTTATGTCCCAGCCTATTGGCAGTGCGCTTAAAGATCATGGTGTCACCTGCTTAAACACTCATGCCAGTGTTTTGGTGCTCGAGGTGAATGGTCACCTCGTCGATAGCGGTAAAGGGAACTTACCGGGCTATTTCTACCATGAGGTAGTCACAAAAGAAGCGTTTAACACCCAGATGATTATGTCACCCAAAACGCCATTATGGGATGCCACCGAGGAGGACACCATCGGCAGTGCCTTTTTAGATTTGGCAGCCGATTACTTAAAGGTCGGTGAAAATATACTAGAATTTGACCAACACGGTGTATGTTGGGGGCAATCGACTGAAAAAGTGCCCGATATTTACGGCAAGATTACCTCCGAGCCCAGCACTTATGTCACGCAAGACTTTCTAGCCACCGGTACCTTAACCTTGGTGATCGATTCCATGGATGCGGTAACAGCGTATACTCAACCGATAAAAGCACGTGCCAACCGCTATTCGAACACGGAGGAGGCTCGTGATAAGTTTCATCGCCAGCATAAACGGAACATTGTCTTTTTTAAAAAGCGACACGCCGAGGATATTATTGCTAAATCTCAAATAGTTGACCGGGCCAGCGTGGGTGATGAGATTTATATGACGGGGTATTTTGCCCAAGCGCCGCATGAAGCCATGCTGGAGGATGATATAGAATGTTCCTACGATAAAAAACTGTTACTCAAAGTGCAAGTTAACGGGCATTGGTTGGCAAGCCCGACTACGCGTGATTACGATGACACCTTAATCTACTATGAATTCGAAAGGCCTGGGTATCATGAACTTAGTGGTTTTGATGCCAACCTCACTCAAGATGATAGTAGGCCTATTTTTACTCCTACCCAAAAGCTTTCTGTTGGTCGTGAATTTTGGATTTATGCCTCGCCTTATTTGAAAGTGGGGGATAACGCTTTACACTACGCGTTTCACACCGCTTGTTACGGTGAGGGGGATGAGTCCGCAGAAGATGCCGATGGGGAGCCCAAGAGGAAAAATGGTTATTACGCATCGACGGCTCCTATAGCGCAGGGTAGTTTAACTTTTAATATCCCTACCCAAGTAGCCTTTAGAAAAGCCATAAAAACCACAGCGGATTTCATTTTAGCCAAGGCCAAAATGAACGACAGCAGCTTAAACGAACAGGTGGTGACCGCTCTGGCTGATGCAAACTGGCCTTACGAGATCAAGCGGGTGGCGGTTACCTCCAGAGGCTGGCGGGAGCAACGCCATCAAACCTCGGGGGCGGCCATGTACCAATACGTGACGGTCGAGGTGGTGACTTTGCAAAAGGATGGCAGCTGTATGAAGCGTGATATTACCGTGCGGCGACCTGCGGTGGGTGGGCACTATGATGATAGCTATGTGCAGTTGGGAGGGGTGTTTGCTACGGAGAAAACCATCCCTTGTGGTTTAGTGGTGGAGTGAGTACCATGCGCTTTCTATCATTAGGAGAAATTGAATGAAAAAAACACTATTGTTGACCGCCCTTATGGCTCTAAGCGCATCGGTACTGTCTGTTCAAGCTGCTGGGACGCTGTCTGTAAAGGAAAAAGCCGAGAAAGCAGTAAAGCTTAAATATCGTACAGAAGAAGAGAAAGAGCGTGATTGGAACCGTAATCCCGTAGGTGCCATTGAGTTTATGGGCCTAAAAGATGACATGAAAGTGATCGAATTTGGCCCGGGTGGCGGCTGGTACACTAAAATATTAGGCCCCATTTTAAAAGAAAAGGGTCAGCTGATCATCGCCTATAAAGAAGAATGGATGAAAGATTTAGACAAAATCTTAAAAACCAAACACCTTAAACATGTTAAGAAGGTGGGTATCGATGGCATGGATTGGAACGGCCCCAAGAAAGAATTTAGTTTTAAAGGCGTCGACTTTAAAACCACCGATGCCGATATGTTTTTAAGTATTCGCGAATACCATAACCTGCCAGAAGATGATCGCGCCACTTTTAACAATGCCGTATTTAGAGCGTTAAAACCGGGCGGCAGCTATATAGTGATCGACCACACTCGTCGGCATATGGAGCCCTCTAACGAAGAGAACTGGCGCCGTGATGATCCGGTGACAGTGATTAAAGAAGTCCTCGATGCAGGGTTTACTTTTACCAAACATTCGAACATGTTTTATCGCGCTGATGACGAGTTGCGCTATGAATTACATCGTCGGTCTGTGAGAGGCAATACGGATCGCTTCTTCTTTGTTTTTCACAAGCCTAAATGAGCTAGATAAATAAACACGGCTTAGAGATACCTATTGGGATAATAGGTATCTCTCTATATGCTTAAGAAGCTACCCATTGCAGTGTGTTTTCGATCGCTGTATCACATTTGCACGGAATTCATCGTAATTCTTAAAGCCTAATACAGGGGTAATAATCTCTTGCCACTGTCGTTCTAGTAACGCGATAGACTCCTCGGACAGTTCCTCTTTATGCCCACCTTGCTTGCCACTTCTGACTTTACTGGTGAGTGATGTGGTGTCACCAGGTTTGAGAAATCGACATTTAATTCGAAGGTGTTTTTCATCAAACTTCTCTTCATTTTTTTTCATGAACTCAAAGGATGATTGATGCTCGATAAGGGATAGATGCTCTGGCGTGCAATCGAAACCTAGAAAGTTACAGATTCGATTAATGTATATGAGTTTTTCCGGGACTAAATCTTCATAGCACACAGCCAGGGTGTTGGGGTTGTCTAAGGCGGGATACCAGGATAACAAGTAGCGCCAAAAGTTCTCATGAGTGTCGGGGTGGGTGTAAACCTGTTGCACATACGCGTCGGGGGAGATAGTCTCTTTGTCAAAAAACCAGTCGGCTAAAAAGTGATAATACGATAGGGCTGCATCGCCTGGGTTACGAAAACAGCAGATATAGCGGCCCTGTTCGTGTAGGTCTTCGTAATACAAATGCGTTTTAAATAAACGTGGGGTAGAGCCTGCGAACTCGCCTGCGTCTTCTTGTTTACGGTTGTAAAAATCCAGGTAAGGGGATATGTCGCCTATTTCCTCAAAGCTCATATCGCCGTGACTAATTAAGCCATACACAATTTGCTGAATTAAGGTGGTGCCACATTTGGGAAATGTAGCAATGAAAATATCACTGCTTTCGGACTGAAAATTAGGGCTGATAGATCGTCCAAGAATATAGTCTTCTTCTAAATCACGCGCTAAGGCTTCGGGGGTAGAGCTTTTTTTCATGACAGGTACTTCAATACATTAATACATTGTTGGCTGACTTTCTTTGATTACATGCAATGCCTACTATTTAAATAGACTAGTTGACTAATAGCGTTTAGGCCTGTTTTATAATTATAAACTATATTATGCATTTGGCATGTTTTTCATTATGAAGTTTCTCTATGCCTATTTGCCTACTTTAACTCTAGCTCCTAGCCCTTACTCTAGCCCCAACTTAAAGGAAGGACCCACACCCTAGAAAACCAATGCACGCTGCGTTGCTGGCTGTTAAAGAGAGCCACCAGTGAGAATGTGCTGGCAGAAGGGCCTTTAGTACGCACTAAGGTGAGTTGCAGGGATAAGTGCTTAAGCCCCAACCGGACGCTGTGTGTGCTTGCTCGGCGCTTCTCGGGGGTATAAGTGTAATGTTCTACACTTTCGGTTTTCATATTAGTCCTCCTTGATGGGAAACAGATCTGTTTACTATGGTTTTCATGGTAGACAGATCTGTTTTCTTTGTCAATGAGTTTGTGTTAAAGTGGGCTTTCATCTGTGGGGGGAGTGGTTATGCCAGCATTGTCAAAAAGAGAACAGATTGTCACCGTGGCTTTAGATGTTTTCTATCAAAATGGTTTTAATGCCACAGGTGTGGATAAAATCATCGCCGAAGCTGGGGTGTCCAAAAAAACCTTGTACAAGCACTTTCGCTCAAAAGATGAGCTGGTACAGGCCGTATTGCGCAAGCGAGGAGGGGCCTTTCGTGAGCGTATGAGATGTGAGGCACAGCGCTTGGCCAGTACTCCCAAAGAGAAGCTCATGCAGGTGTTTGATACCTTGCAAGGGCTTATTCAACAAGAGGGCTTCTCCGGGTGTTTGTTCATTAATGCTTCGGCGGAATTCCGTGAAACCCAGGGGGCGACGCGTATTTTGTGTGCAGACCACAAGCGTATGATTTGTGAGCACATTCAGGCGCTTGCCGAGCAGGGCGAGGCGAAAAACCCCGTAGAATTATCGAAGCAGTTGGGCTTATTAATAGAGGGGGCGACAGTGGTGGCGCATGTGAGTGGTGATATGGATGCCGTTGCCAGAGCAAAGGCCATGGCGGAGGTATTTGTCGATCTTGCCTTAGAGTGAGTTACCGTCCTGTGAGCTTTGCCTTAATGCGAGTATGTTTGCTAGACTGGAAACACTAGTGTATAACTCTATAACTCTCTATAAGGAAAGAAGGAAGGATTATGACTGTATATACCGTACAATCAGGCGACACTTTAGGCGCTATTGCGCAGAAATTTCTGGGAAAAGCTTCTTTATACATGGTGATTGCCGAGGCAAACAACATAGAAGACCCTAATAAGATTTCTGTCGGGATGGAGTTGACGATTCCTGGCACCGAGGACGAATCTTGCGAGGAAGAGGCATGTGCAGAGGAACAATCTTGTGAAGAGGAAAAGCCCGGTGAAGAGGAGGCCCCTAGTGCTGGTGGAGAAGGAGGGTTAACAGCGCAAAGCCTGGAAAGAATTCTGGGGGGGGGCAGTGACGAGCGTGTTGAAGCATACCTAGATGCCATTAACGAATGCTTTGACAAGTATGAGATTAACACCCCATTACGTATGGCGCACTTTTTGTCGCAGGTCTGTCATGAGAGCAATAACTTCCGCGCAATTAAAGAAAACTTGAATTACAGCGCAGCTGCTTTACAGGCGGTTTTTGGTAAGTATTTTGATGCTGATAGCGCTCAGGAATACGCCAGACAGCCCGAAAAAATTGCGAACAGAGTTTATGCTAACCGTATGGACAATGGCGATGAAGCCAGCGGTGATGGTTGGCGCTACCGCGGTCGTGGTTTAATCCAATTAACGGGAAAGCACAACTACACCAGCTTTAGTGAGGCTTACGGGGTGGATGTCGTCGCATCTCCCGAAGAAGTGGCCGAAGACCCTAAGCTTTGTGTCGCCGCTGCTGGCTGGTACTGGACGTCGCGTAATATTAATAAAGCCGCCGATGCTGACGACGTAGAAAAGGTTACGCGTTTAATTAATGGTGGGCTCCATGGCTTGGAAGACCGTACCGAGAAGTTGGAAAAAATTAAGACCATTCTGTCTTAAGCCCGACGGCTGCTCTCACCGGTTTTGACGGCAGCGCCAATCAAGTGAGCTAGGCGCAGGGCTTCGGGGACATGCCCTGTGTCGGTTACCTGCGCTAACGCTTTAGCAGCAACCGTTGGCTCGCAGGCCTTAGTTTGAAACACAAACCCGTTTATCTCATGAATAGCACCTGCCTCGGCCAAGTGTTGCTTTCTTAGTTCCCCATCTTCAAAGTTATCTAAAGCTCGGTCAATAGCGGATAAGTCCGGTGGTTTACGCATCACGGCTATGCAGGGGAGGTCGAGTGCTTGTTGTAACAATGGCAAGTGAATGATATTAAAGCCGCCAACGGCGATGCCGTCGAGTAAAACTAGATCAACTTGCTCGTAAAACTTACTTTTCCTTAGCAGGGTGATGATAGTGTCGGTAGCATCGGTACCGTCTTTGGTGGCAGTGCCCCATAGCATGCCTTCGAATCGGGTGTTGGAGCAGACGACACCGCTAAGGTTGACGATGCTTCCCCTTTGACGTTCGAAGGGAGCGTCGTCGAAGCCTATGACGCGTAGGCGTTTGTTATGGGAGAGTTTTTTGGCTAGGTTTTTCATGGAGCAATGATACCGCATGGTTTATGGAAGGCCTATCTTTAACTGAAGCATGGAAAAGGGGGTGGACAAAAAGTCTATTTGAATATATATACAAAATGACTAAGGTGACAATTTGTGACGATATGGCGCACAATTCGTTCAACCTCAAGCGCGACCTGTTTGAGAACTCCTTCCTCTAAGCGCGTGATCTGCTTATCGCTCTGGGTTGTTATAGAGTATATGAGAAAAAGCGATGAGCATTATTCACTTAAACGAGGACATCTATTCTACTGAGTATGACAGTAGCGCTGTAAAGACTCCTTTCGACTTAAAAACAAACCTAGTTCAAAGTTGGAACACGCTATGCACTCTCTCTTAGCAACTGTCACAGCATTAGCCGAAGACATTACTTAATCAAAGTATTTATAGGATTACTCAAAATGAACATTAAACGCATCATTACCGCTTCCGCTATTTCCATTATCCTGTCTTCTACTGCTTATGCGGGTTCTGTAAGAGAAAATGCTGTGATCAACCAAGTCGGGAATGAAAACGATGCGTTTGTTCGCCAAAACGGAACTGAAAACAATATTCAAGTGGATCAGCTAGGTGAATATAACGGTGTAAGTGCTGAGCAAACTGGCCAAGGCGCCCAAGCGAATATCTTGCAAACGGGTGACGGTAACCAAGCGAGCTCTTATCAGGGCGGTATTGATAACGTATTATCGATTCATCAAAATGGTGATCGAAACTCGGCAAACCTTAAGCAAAGCGGTGGGGAAAGCAATTTTCAGCAAACTAATCAAAATGGCAATAACAATCACACCACTAGCGAGCAAACGGGTACCGGTAGTGTTATGATGAGCTTACAAAATGGCAATAGTAATGCCTCTAATATTAATCAAGCAGGTACCAATGATAGTTTCGAAAGTGTCCAAAACGGCAACGGTAACTATACTCATGGCTATCAAGATAGTATTGGCAGTACGGCAAGAATTACCCAAAATGGTGATGGTAACCATGGCGGGGCAGTACAGTTAGGGCAAAGCCAAACCGTCGATATCGTACAAGACGGCAATGAAAACTATGGCGATTCTTTTCAAGAAGGTCAAGGTAATGTTGCTCGTTTAAATCAACAAGGGGATGGTAACTTTGCTTTTGTTTCGCAACATGGCATAGGTAATATGAGTGAAGTTAATCAAACAGGTATGAATAACGCGGCCACTATTTGCGCCGATGGTACCGAGAACTTTGCTCAAATCAACCAAAACGGCAATGCCAATCGCGCCGATATTTTACAAGGCATTTAAGTTTAAAAATGTTATTTGTCATGTGAGGTTAAGTGTCTTACTTAATCTCGCATTATCAAAAAAATATATCTCCCCCTCTCTTTTCCATTATTCTATTTAACCCTGTTTTTCAGGGTTTCTCTCGTTCTTGTTTTGACTTTTCTCTTCTAGTTTTTATTATCTAACTGCAGGCACTCTTGTAAGTGTTTTTTGTGTGTAAGGGTGTTGTTAAATTTAATTTGTTATGTTTCTTTGTGATACTTGTTTGAGCGAGTATGGAACAAAAATTGTATCTAATTTAGAGTATCTTAACTTAAAACGGACGATTACGCTCTCTCATGAAAACCCCATCCACTAAAATCTGCCGAGTACTGCTACTAAGCTGTTTGCTAGTACCTGCATTTGCGCAAGCAGATTTTTCCGTGGATTTGGATGCAGCAGATGAGCTTAGCAACGTTTCGGAGCTTAGCGGTAACTATGCTAGTGCCGCACAAAATGGCGATAATCACGAGCTAAGCGCGGAGCAAAATGGTTATAGAAACCACTTAGAAAGCTTTCAAGCCGGTACTGGGAACATCACCGATATCGAGCAAGACGGTAACGACCTAGAGGTTTACAGCAGCCAAGACGGCCTAGATAACACTCTTCAGGCTTCACAAAAAGGCTATGATAATCAACTACTTAGCGAACAATACGGCAACAATAACCAAGTGAACGTTGAACAAGACGGTCTCGATATTCAAGCCAATATCAAGCAATACGGCGACGATAATATGGTAGAGATGAAGCAAGCCGGTGTTGGTCTACGCGCTGAAGTGATTCAAGACGGTGACAACCTACGTGCTACCATCATTCAAGGCCAATAAGCCTTAATCGAGTTTAAACTCTCTGTAACCTTTCTGTTTTTGACCCCTTTCTTTCTCTTCCTTTACGCTTCCTTTTCTCTTGTTTTACTGGGTTTTTCTTTATTGAATCTATTTTTTATGTTAATCAATACATGATTTTTCCTAAATGTCATCAGGATGAAATTGGTGACAATTTATGGCGGTATGACGCACAAAATGTTCTCTCTTAAAAAGAGCGTTTCTGTGGGTGATAATTGAGTGACAATTTGGGGTGTCATGGTGCACAATTCGTCTTCCTCGTCGCTTATGGTCGGCGAGGTATGTTTGAGGGATATGGGAACTCTGATGGCAAGGGAGCCTTTTTATTCATTAAAGTACGTTATTAATCCTTTTTAAGTGGAGTCGACCTCTATTGATACAAGTTTGGCTTTAAAAACAAACCTGGTTCAAAGTTGGAACACACTATGCAATCTTTACTAGTAACGGTTACAGCATTAGCTTAAAGTATTTAGAGGATTACCCCATGAACATCAAACGCATCATCACCGCTTCCGCCATTTCTCTCATTCTGTCTTCTACTGCTTATGCGGGTTCTGTAAGAGAAGATGCGGTAATTAACCAGGCCGGTAACGAGAACGATGCGTTTGTTCGTCAAAACGGAACCGAGAACAGTATTCAAGTGGATCAGTTT
>JACLAC010000592.1_pt1 | contig 32794 bp, 24 predicted proteins | sample 8027881 | NCBI WGS metagenome assembly JACLAC01 (sample SAMN15725517, study PRJNA655200) | protist metagenome | isolation source: fluorescence activated cell sorting (FACS) single amplified genomes of... | place: Spain: Blaines Bay Microbial Observatory, Mediterranean Sea | collected 2016-01-19 | reverse complement strand
CCGGTAATTTATTGAAGCAGCGTTACGCAGGGAGCATTTGGGCCGACAAGCCGTAAACTTACTGGTGAATTCGCGTTGGATAGTGATCGCAGGCCGGTTTTTTCATCGAGGTTTGTTTATCATGGCCTGCGGCATCAATCTTCACACGGCACTGATCTTCTCGGGGCAATGGTGTGTTGTTGGTGTGACAACTGTTCTACTGATTCTCAAATCAGGGGTAAAAGGACGTAGGGTTCTGCAACGAAATCATTGTGTGATACGCGTTGTGGTTTTGAGTGGTTTCATTTTGGGCTGTCTGTCATGTTGAGTCGTTCGTTGTTGTTGTCGATTATCGTGTCTTGGTGGATCGCTGCTGTCGGGGTTTGTGCAGATGAGAAGCCAGTTGCAGGCAAAGGCAAAGGCAAAGGAAAACCACACACCAGTGTCGTTCTGATTCTGATTGACGATTTGGGATGGAGTGATTTGGGGTGTTACGGCAGCGAGTATTATCGAACGCCCAATATTGATGCTTTGGCCAGGGGTGGCGTCAAGTTCACTGATGGTTACGCAGCCTGCAATGTTTGCTCGCCGACCCGCGCGGCAATTCTAAGTGGTAAGTATCCGGCGAGGTTGTTGCTGACACAGTGGCTGCCATCTGGACGTTGGGATGCGACCAAGAATCGGATGCGGGAGGCTCGATATCTGTCGAACTTGCCGCTTGAAGAGATTACCGTGGCCGAGGCGATGCGCGAGGCAGGTTATCGCACCGCGTTCATGGGGAAATGGCATCTGGGAACAGAGACTTACTATTATCCGGAACACCAAGGTTTTGATCTGAATGTTGCTGGACGGGATTATGGTGCCCCAGGTAGTTACTTCTATCCCTTCGAAGGCAAGTGGCGGATTCCGACGACCGGAAAGGTCTTGGAGAAAAAGAGCCCTCTGGATGGGAAAGCGGGGGATTATCTTGTTGATCGCTTGGCCGAAGAGGCGGAAAAATTTATCGTTTCAAGCAAGGATGCACCGTTCTTCCTGATGTTGTCACACTATGCAGTGCATTCGCCCTTGCAAGGCAAGCCGGGTAAGGTCACTGAATATGAAGCAGTGCCTGCCGAGCAACAGCAGGGTAAACCTCATTACGCTGCGATGGTTGAGAGCGTTGACGAGAGTGTGGGGAGAGTCATGCGAACGCTGCAGCGGTTGAATTTGGACAAGGATACCTTGGTGATTTTTACCAGTGACAACGGTGGGTTCGCGAAAGCTACCGATAACTCGCCACTACGCGCGAATAAGGGCTCGAATTATGAGGGCGGAATCAGAGTTCCAGTGTTGATGCACTGGCCCGGACGCATCGCAGCGGGGACGATTTGTAAGGAGCCTGTGATCAGTAATGATTTCTATCCAACGATTCTTGATGCGACAGGCGTTGAATCAAAACCATTTCAACATTTGGACGGGATGAGTTTGATGCCACTGTTGAGCGGTGATGGTGAGTTTGCGCGGGATGCGCTTTACTGGCATTATCCTCATTACAACCAGCATCCACAGAGTTTTCCTTCCGGCGTCATTCGTGATGGTGATTGGAAGCTGATTGAAAACTTTGAAACCGGAGAGTTGCAGCTGTTCAATCTCAAGAGCGACTTGGGCGAGACCACCAATGTTTCTGAACAGAACCGCGATCTTACCGCTGAATTGTTTTCCAAGTTGAAGCGTTGGCGAATCGCTGTTAACGCTGATCCGATGCAGGCGAATCCACAATATCGGATCAAGAATTCGAAACTCAATTGAGATGAAATGAATCGAAGGGGCATTTCGGACATCGGTGGGTGGACTTGCTGAAACGCACCGTCGAATTCAGTGCTGTTGCGAGCCAAGCCATTGCGCAAGTTTTTTGAGGTCGTCAGCTTCCATTGACACTACGATTTCGTGGCGATGAATGCCGTGGATGGCCAGCATGTGGTCCGCGTGAAAAAGAACTTCATCAGCCTGTTTGATTCCGTGCAGTCTTGCCTCATAAAGTGGGTTGTCCACCGCGCCCACAAAGTACTGTCCATCGCGATCTGTGATGCGAACCCAGAAATCCTCACCCCAGCCCCGTGAGGGGACGTTTTGAGGTGGAATGTCCACGAGCGATGCAGGGTTTTCATGCCGCAGGATAGGCTTGCTCGCTTCTCCCTCGCAAGATTCGCAGTAACATTTCTCCGGTGAATCTTCATGTACAGAGAAGCGGGGCGAGTCCAGACGCAGCTCTACAAACTGTCCAGCAGTGATGTATTTCTTGATCACCTCAGGAGGTATCTGGAAGTGATCGCCGTTTTCGGCATTCATTGCAACTCCGTCAACGAGCTCATAGCCGTTCGGGAATGTTTGCTTGTCAAAGCGAGATTCGATTGATTCTGAAAACGTCATGATTCAGTGTAGGACAAGGGTAAGAAATGAATGGCCAGCCAGACGGTGCGTTCATCAGGTTGGGTCCATTCGACTCGGTGTTTTTCGTGCGGCTGTATTGTAATGTGGTCCCCGCGTCGTAGGTGCACGAGTTTGTCACCCACCAGAAAACGGAGTTGCGCTTCACCGCTGAGCACCATGACCCATTCGGCACTCGGATCGTCATACCAGAATCCAGCGTCGCTGCTGTGTCCCTGCGAAACGATTCGTTCGACACGAATGTTCTCGCCACGTGCAAGGATTTCAATCAGTTCTGCAGTTGTGGTCGACGGATTTACCTGATCCAACAGGTTCGCTACACGTGTGTCTGGTGAGGTATCACCTGTTTTCATTTTGTTTACCAAGCCATTGATAGTTCTTTTGCTTTACAAATCCTTCCACAGCAATCGTTGAGTCAGGCTTGACTTGGACCAGAGAGAATCCATTGTTTTCAATTCCTTTGCCTTCGACCATCGCCACCATGGTGCAGTAGTGGATACCATTCAAATCTTTGTAATCATTTTTGTGGCTATGCCCTTGGAACACAGCCTGAACTTTTCCGCTGTTTTCCAATACCCTGCGCACATCAGCCGCATTTCGAACGCCGTGATTGTCTTTGGTGTCGAGTCGCTGGTGGGCGAGCACGATGGTTGGCAGTTGGTTAGTCGACAGGTCACTGCGAAGCCATTCCAGTTCGTGCGGAGGAATGTTTGCATCAGTCCATTTGAAATTCTTCCTACTGTAGGGTGTCCCGTCACTACGAAAACATGCATCCAAAATAATGAAGTGAGTTTTGCCTGAGTCGAATGAATAGAAGGATCTCTTTTGTTGTACTTCTGATAAAAACTCTTCCTTCTTCAGTGTGTCGACGCAGTGATTTCCAAGAACGTAGTGTCTTTGCTTTGCAAGCTGGGAAAATTCCTGATTGATCCTCTTGAGATAACGCAGTTCTGTTTCAACAGAATCGGCGGCATCGATCAGATCACCGAGTTCGACCATGAATTCGGGGTCGGCTTTGCGGATTGTTTCACTGGCTTTTGCCAGTTTCGCTAACGTGTCACGATAATGACGTGTGCCCGTGGGGGCTTTGTCAGCATAGTGAAGGTCGGTGATTAAACCAAAACGCGTTACCGTTTGAGGCTCGGCAGGAGAAGCGATCCCTCGAACACCATTGGTCAGGATGAGCGTTGTGCCCAACAGGAATGCGCGTCGGGACCTGGTGTGAGAGTACTTGTTTGGGGTGTCCTCATTCATCGATCTGGCAATTCAGGTGCGGGTGGTTGGGGCGACGTGTAGCAGACGAATCCCTTTGTAACTCAATCGGTTTCTGCTGTGGGGATGGAGCGGGGTTTGCAGCGTCCTCCACTGGAATTTTATTGTAGCCCTTGCACGGAAAACCGGGATCCATGGCTCCTGGGTGGCTTGAGGCATTGTGCTGGGGAAATGGGGATACTGTTTCTTGGGTTCCGCAGGATTCATGGCGATTGCAAGATCGGTTGTGTTTCCAATGGGGATCAGAAACGAGTTGGAGACGAATCGCGACTTGAACCCATTTTTTCTAGCGGTTTGGCTGATCGAGTGGGACGCGTTGGACGGATGTTCATGTGGGAGAAGCGTCGAGTTTGAGACGCTCGCTGCGCTCGTCAGAATGCGAGGACCTGCGGGGCGGCGTCGCCGACCGGTTTGGGATTGTTTTAAAAAAAGTTTGAGCGAATCCCGGACGTTAGAAAGTGGCTGTTTCTGTGCGTTTTGTGGTCACTGGCCCCGCGATCCGCTTTTAGTGGGGCTAATGTCCTCGTTCCTGCATTGAGACGGTGCTTGTGTCCCACCCTCACTCGCGGCAATTACGCTTTCCGACGTTGACGAGGGCGAAAGCTCGACTACTATCCGCAGCATCACCCAGCGGTCGAGGATAGCCGTTTTGGGGTTTCTGCACCTGCGACGCCAAATTCGCGTCACACTCTACGCTTGACACTATGCTTCAGTTTTTTCGGTCGCGGACGACGACCGCCAAGGATGACGTTCTTTCCGGTATCACTGTGGCTCTGGCGCTTGTGCCCGAGGCGATCGCTTTTGCGTTTGTGGCCGGAGTTTCACCGATCATCGGCTTGTACTCGGCTTTCTTCATCGGATTGATCACCGCTGTGTTTGGAGGCCGTCCCGGGATGATTTCCGGGGCAACCGGCGCGATGGCAGTCGTTGTCGTTGGGCTCGTGGCGATGCACGGCGTAGAGTACTTGTTTCCTACTGTAATTCTGTGCGGATTGATTCAGTTGGTTGTGGGTTTCTTGCGACTTGGAAAACTGATCCGTTTGGTCCCCCATCCCGTGATGTTGGGCTTTGTGAACGGGCTTGCGATCGTCATTTGCCTTGCACAGTTTGGCAGTTTTCAGTCGTTTGATCAGGTGAGTGGACAACTGAAAATGATCAGCGGTGCACCGCTCGCGATGATGCTGGGACTCGTCGTGTTGACGATGGCGATCATTTGGCTTCTTCCTAAGCTGACCAAAGCTGTGCCGCCATCTCTTGTTGCCATCCTTACGGTGACCTTCATTTCGCTTGCGGTGAACTCCAAGATGAGTTCTGACGACAGTCAAGATAATTTTGTCGCTACCGTCGGCGACATGCTGAAAGCCAATGCAGATGCAAAGGCGGTTGCCGATCAGCGTAAGGCAGAGGAAGACGTCCAGGCAATGAGTGTGCAGCGACCTGCATCATCAGAAAACACTGCCTACACATTGGTCAGTTTGGACACGGTCGATGCCGAGGTGGCGACAGGAGTCGCAATATCAACGGAAGCGATGTCGGTTGGTGTTGATAGTGAGCACGAAACGGTGGACGTTGCCGCAACCGACACCACTTCGATTAGCGGCGGGCTACCACAGTTATTCTTCTACGAGTACGTGGTGCCTCCTATGACTGTCGGAACGCTGTGGATCGTATTTCCCTTTGCCTTGACTTTGGCCGGCGTGGGGTTGATTGAATCTTTGATGACATTGACTTTGATTGACGAGATCACTGAAACGCGAGGACGCGGAAATCGTGAATGTATTGGTCAAGGGACTGCTAATATTGTGTGCGGATTGTTCGGCGGTATGGGGGGATGTGCGATGATTGGCCAGTCGCTAATCAATGTCAATTCCGGAGGGCGTGGTCGTTTGTCTGGCGTGACTGCGGCGGTTTGCCTGTTGCTGTTCATTCTTTTTCTCGGCCCATGGATTGAGCGGATTCCGATGGCGGCACTCGTGGGTGTGATGTTCATGGTCGTGATCGGCACCTTTGAATGGGCTTCGTTGAAAATGTTTCATCGCATGCCACGGAGTGATGTGGGCGTGATGGTTCTTGTTGCCGGGTACACTGTCCTGATGCATGACCTTGCTACTGCCGTCATTCTGGGAGTCATCGTTTCCGCATTGGTATTTGCGTGGAAGCACGCGATGCACTTGGGTGCGGATGTTCAAATCAACAAGCATGGAAGTAAAATCTACCAACTGCACGGCCCACTTTTCTTTGCCTCCGTATCGTCGTTCAGAGATCTGTTTGAACCTGCCAGCGATCCCGAAGACGTTGTGATCGATTTTTACTACACACGTGTTTATGACCAGTCGGCGCTGGAAGCAATCAACGCACTTGCTGAAAAATACGAAGATTGCGGAAAACGCTTGCATCTCACGCATCTCAGTGACGAGTGCAGGGGCTTGCTGGATCGAGCGGGAGATTTCGTCGAGGTAAATTTGTCGGAAGATCCTCAGTACCACGTTGCCACTGACCGTCTTGGTTAGTTGACGATAGCCGGTCTCGAGATACCGAGATTGGGGCGTCTTTGGGAAAGCCGAAGCGAAAGTTGTCTTGCTGCACAACCGCATCTTCCACGGACGATCGTAGTGATGGCATTCCTTACGGGTGACGCCCACAACAACATTACCATTGGTTTATTGGTGTGCATGTAATCTGAAGCGAATGCTATGCAGTGGACGGTAAACGCACTGCGATTGATTCGAACCTTATCATCCCCGATAACGATGGTATGATGCGTCTCGTAATCAGCCGAAACAGTTGGTTTCTTTCGGGTTGTTTCGTTGGGCTTCATTTACTTTAGCTGTTACAGGTGGTGTGGGTTTGTCTGGGCATCCGATCTCTAGCATCAGCTTTGTTGGCGGATCGCCTCGGCGACACTCATCAGCAGGCGTGGGTCTTGGAATTGGGTTTTCAGTAGATGCTTGGGGTCTTGCTTGGGCGTTTTTAGGGACTTGCTTGGGCCTTTTTAGGGACTTGTCAGGGACTTGTCAGGGACTTGTCAGGGACTTGTCAGGGGCACTGCCTTGCTCGGGTAAAAGATCATGTTCTGTTAGCACACGTTAGTCATGGGGATGTAATTAGATGATTCGAGTTTTGTCGGTCTTGTTGAGCCTCGTGTTCATTGTTCATGCGGGATGGCACGCGTCTGCTCAAGGATCTGTTGAGTCTGGCGAAACACCTGTGTTGCCCCTTCTGTTCGAGGATGATTTCGAGAGGGTTGAAGCCGACGATGCGAAGGAGCAGCTGGGGAATGGCTGGGAGACGAATAGTAAGAAACGAGCCAAAGGAAACAAACAGGTTGATTTAAAAGACGGTGCTCTGTTCATTACGCGGCATCACGTCGCCGATCATGGAGTTTCTGTGGTGAAGGATGTCGACTTTCGGAACGCACAGATTGAGATGAAATTTCGTCTCGCGAAGGGTGATGATCTGGGGATCAACTTGGCTGACATGAAGGAGAAGTCTGTGCATGCGGGGCATATTTGTGTTGCTAGAATTCGGTTGAACAAGGTTGAGATCACTGATCTGAAAACGGGGCCCATGAATCTTGAGAACCGGAACTTGAAGCTCGCTGGGGAATTGACCAGACAGCAGAAGATTGCGATTGGAAAAAAGACCAAAACAATTCCAGTCAACTTGGACGCGGACGTGTGGCATACACTGTTGGTGAAGGTTCGAGGCGATCAGATGGGGGTCCAGATAGATGGCGTCGATGTTGGTGAGTTCCGGTCGCCCGGGATTGGGCATGCCACCAAACGTCGCTTGCGACTTGCTGTTGGGAAATCCGCAGTTGTCGATGATTTATCGATTCGAGGAACGCCCTAGCCATCCTGCCGTGTTTCCCTGCGTACCTGCGGTTGAGATTGGTGTCTAGTCTCTGATTCATTCTGCATTTGAAAGGAATTTGTTTTGCCGCGTCTGAAGTATTTTCTGTTCTTGCAAATAAGTCTTTGCGGGATCTGTTTGCCGCTAGCCGCCGACTGGCCACAGGCTTCAGGCCCTCATGGAAATTTCGTTGTTTCGGGAAAGGCTGTCACTGATTTCAGCCTGGCGTTGGATGAAAATATTCGCTGGGTTACCCCGTTGCCCAGTACTGGGCAAGGTGGCGTCATCGTTGTCGGCGGTCGAGTGTTTGTTACGTCCCATGAACCCGTTTCGGCTGACACCGAACTTGGGTCCGATATCGTGGGGCTGTGTTTCGATGCCAAGACAGGAAAAGAATTGTGGCAGAGGATAATCCCCGGGGTTCGCGAGACAGATCTGTCGAGTTTATTCAGTGATAATACGGCTGCATCACCGGCTGCAAATCTGAAACAGGTCGTCTTCGTCAATGTTGGCGGAAGTGTTCAGGGTTTCAATCATGATGGCGATTTACAGTGGTCGCAACGATGGACACCATTTGGACGCCACCATGCACGGCAGCATGAGCCTTTCTTGTTGGCTGATGACATCGTCATCAGCCGAGTAAACCTAGACGATTTGCCTCTGGAGGTTACCACCAAGGGTGGTGCTAAAAAGCTTGGACGTGGAGTCCAGTATTGGAATCGACTTCAGAAACGTGACCTGGCCACTGGCGATTTGCAGTGGGTCTCTGCGGCAGGTACCTCGGTTCACTCAACGTCCATGAGCGGACGCTTTGCCGATGGTACATATGGCATACTCACGGGGCGGGGTGGAGGGCATCAGCCTCCCGAAGAACCGTTTGGTTTATCAATGCTCAAGGGCCGTGATGGGAGTGTGTTGTGGGAACGATCTGTGAAAGGTTATGCAGCTCATCAGAATGCTGTTTGGAACAGTGAGTTTGTCGTGGCTTTTGTGCAGGATCGGCACGTGACTCTCGACACCCAGACGGGTGAAACGATCAGCGAGGTGTCCCTGAGTGAGAACATCACTTTGACAAAGCAGATTGATGGGCGTTACGAGACACTGCACCGTACGCAGGTCAAAGGCATTCGCAAGCCTTTGACTTACCAAACAAATGTGCTGGTGGGGGATTATCACTATTTTCGAGCACATCATGATTATCTGCTTGGACGCGTGCATGTTCCCAGCGGCAAAGTTGAGTACTTGCAAGTACCTGTGCAGGTGAAGCGGTCGCCCGGTGAGAAGGATTTGTTTTCATGGGACACTCCAGTTCAAAATGATATGAAAAACGCAAAGGGGCATCGTGTAACGCAGGATCGCCGGAATGCCGGGGACGGGTGGGGACACGTGTCTGCGGCAAGCCCCATCGTCGTCGGGGATTATCTGTACATGCCGACGATGTTGGGGATCGTGTATGTCGTACGTTGGCAGGCACCGGAGCTCGATGAAAATGCGCTGGTCGCGGTTGCCGATCTTGGTCCATTGGGTGAAAGCTGGACTCTCTCAAGCCTTTCCTATTCAGAAGGGAATCTCTATGCGAGGACGCTCAAGCATCTGATTTGCATCGGGAGCGACCGCAAAGAGAACGTTGGCCAGATGAGTAAGTGAGGCAGGTGTTCGCCGAGCAGCTGCCCGGCGAATACAAAGAGTTTTCTTTTGTGTTGCCCGGCTTTGTGCTACATGGGGCTCAATTGGCGAAGGTGGCCAAATCGTAGCCGATGTACATGATGCCCAAATCCACCAGCAGGTGGCTGACCCATGGCCCGTAAAGTGTTCTGTATCGATTGTATAACCATGCCCAGAGCACCCCGCCAGTTGCCACGCAAAGCGAAAAGAAGAGAGTGACGCCCCAGCCGTTGTCAAGGAATTGGTGAATGACGATCACGTGATGTGACATGAAACCCAAGCTGGAGATGATGATGGCTGCGTTGGCCCCTGTAACACGTTTGGTCTGACCGAAGACAAACCATCGCCAGTAGTACTCTTCCAGTAGCGAGTGTGGAACTGCCAGAAACAGCGCAAAGAGGATGTACATTGTGGGGGTGGTTAGACCCATCTCCGCTACCTTGGCTGTGACAAGTGTAGGTGCGTTCTCAAGATAAGTGCTGTCCTTCAGGAAGCCGTAGTAAGCCAGCAGCCCAGTGCCGACGATACCGATTCCCATCAGGATACCAGCAGAAATACTGTTCCATTTGGGGCGCGAGATGCGAATGCGATGCCGTTGTACCGCGAGAACCCAGATAAGTGGAAATGAGAATTGGAGTATTTTGCTGCCGAAGTAAACGATTTTCATCAAATCGCTACCGGACAGGAAAACAAAATAAACCAGGGTTGCCAGTGTTGGCAAAACCATGGCAAAGCAGATAGCCGCCAGATGAGCGGTCCGGGATGTCTCCAGCGGGCCCTGTGACTGCGAATCATTTTTCGGTTTAGCTGTTTGGTCAGCAGCGTCGGATGATTCCGCCATATCCGTTGCTGCATGCATGCGGTTACGAGCCTCGTGGGTAGGGAGCGGGTACACGATGGGAAAAGCATCCTAGATTGTCTTTGACACCTGTGCCTGTTTCAGAACAAAGTATGCGTGTGTTAGTCGATTTTTCCACTTCGTTCTGAAATGTACTTTTGATCATCACTGCTCAGAATCGCGACGTCTACAACAATGGTCTTGCCGTCTTCTCTCATCAACTGGACTTTTCCTGCTTTTTGATGCAGGTATTTTGCACGGGTTTTGAAGTCACCGTTCTGAGTCGCCCATGTTCGAAAAGTTAGCGATTTTTTGGTGCTTTGCTTCATATCCTCGGATTGCATGCTCAAAATTTTCGCGTTGGGAACTACTGCAGCGAGTTCGCCTCGAGCTAGAGCGTCGGCTTCTGTGTTGGGGAATCGGCGAATCACGCTCGTGTAAAGACTCTCTGCCCGATTGCGGATGCGCGGTGATAGCGAGGCTGCAACTACGCGTGCCCGTACAATGGCTTCTGCTTGTTCGGCCTGCAGCGTATATTGAGGTTGCTTTTTGAGTTCCCGTGTGAGGCCCGAGGTCGTAATTTTCCATTTTGGAAATAGTTTCGCAACAGCTTCTGCTTCATAAACAGCAAGGAGTGGCTTCAGCGGTTTCTCCGCGTTGGTATCTAGTAATTCTGCTTTCCCGGCAGCGATCTTGCTGTCAATTCGTTTTTTAAGTTCCAGGTACAGTTCTTTCGACTTCAGTGCGGGTCTGGCGAAACTACTCAGGTTGTCGTGTGGGCCAAGTTGTCCAATCTCTGCTAGCACAACGCCTGTTTTCAAAAGATCACCCGACTGCAACGCGAGTTCAGATGCTTGAACAGTCCGTTGCAGGAATTCTGCTTCCTGATTCGTGAAAGCCCGGCCTGATCGTTTTAGGCTTGCCAATAACATGGTGGGCAAGTCGTCCCCGCTGAGCGCGCCAGCGCCACCGTAGATCTGTTCGCCGTCGGCCCTGACAACATAAAGTTGCGGAATTCCGTTCCCCGTCATCGGGTATTTTCGTGACCACTGTGCCCAGTCTGGGTTGTTGTTGGTTGTGATCTTGAGCGGAACAAACTGTCCCGCAAAGGCTGACAAGGATCGGTCATTTTGAAGACGATCAAGCAGCGCTACGCAAGGCGGTCAGGTCTCTTGGCCCGCCATGACAAAGATCGGACGCCCTGTGCTGGATGAAATCTTCAACGCTTTTTCAACGGATGTCTGCTTTGTCTGGGCCGACGCGAGGCCCGCAGAAAAAAGTATAAACGCTAGCAATCGTAACGCTAGCAAACATGCAGTGGGCTTCATGGCTGAACTCGTCGCGGGGATTCAGTATGTGAATGGACAATCGGTTCTACACAGACAACTTTGGTGTTCGTGCATGATCGGCTTGGCAGTCTTGCCGCCAATCCGACCGTCACGCAACATGCAACTCCGCATCAAGTGAAGCCTTGTCACTCTAGGATTCTAGCCACCAAATCTAGTGGGTACACCTCGTTTGGAGATGAATCTCCAATTGCCGCCATGGTTTTGACGAACCTCTACCTAAAACCGATACTGAATTGAGCGTTTGGCATGGCAGGTCAGCTTATCCAAGCGGGGCATGTTCTGATTTCATATTAAAAAGCGAGATGAAAGATGAGACCTATTTCAGTTGTTTCCATAGGTCATCAAATGATTTCTCGAACCGCTGCACCAGCGAATTTTCCGAGGTCACGATGAAATTTTCTTCGTTGTTTCGTGCGGCAGAGCGAGTCCAATTGTAGCTCCCGGTCAGCAGTGACTTGCCATCGAAAATCGCGTATTTGTGATGCATGTGGTAATCCGTCCGATCGCATCGCACCGGGACGCCAGCACGCTCCAGTTGATAGATGTCGGACCCCAAGTCATTGGCCTTGTCGTTGTCGGAGATGATTCGTACTAAAATGCCGCGTTGGTGTGCATCCAATATCGCATCTTTGATTCGGTCGTCAGTGATTGTGAAGATACACACATCCGCCTTTCTCCGTGTTTCTTGGAACAGACGGATGATTTTGCTTGTGCAGTTATCCTCGGGGCTGAAAAACGCTTCTGCTTTGTTCGATTGATTTGGATCGGGTCTTTCTGCAAGAATTTTGCTTGCCTCCTCAACCCAGTCGAGAATCTTGATTGCGTGTGGTTCCGAGAGTTCTTCGCGCGCAAGTTCAAATAGAACGCTTCGCGCGTGTGAAAGTTCGTGATCAGTTTTTACATGCTGCTCGATGACCTTTGCCATGGCACGCTTTTCACCTCGCGACATCCGGTGGTCATTGAGGGTGATTTGTAATGCATCCTTGATGTTTGGATTGAGCATGAGCCGCCTGTTGTGTGAAAGGTAAAGCGAAGACAGAAAACTAATGAATCATCTCTGAGCGGAGCCAGCCGTTTTTCACCTGTTCTTGGAAAGTGCGCAGTGATGATTGCACAGCGAGGTTCAGTTGAGTGTGCGGAACGTTTGGGAAAGCGTCTTGAAAACTGTCGTACGCGAGGTCACAGATGAAGGGTACGGTTTGTTTCCCAACTGTGATGTTGCACTGTGATGCAATGCCTGTTGCTTCTGCCGCCTTGGTGATCGCGGAAACGAATTGAGCAGTTTCCACGGTGTGACTTGGCAGAGTGTATGCGGAGTAGCCCGTGAAGGGTTCCGTTGTCGCATGCCCAAAGGCTGCGCCTACATCAGGAGCGTAAAGATAGTCTTGGTTGTTTTGAAATGGAATTTCATAGGGAATGCCGAGAGCTACCGACTTGAGTGCGGTTGTAGGGGTCGATGTTAGGCCCGCGTCTCTCCCAGGTCCAAACAGTACTCCTGGACGCAGGCTAATGGAGGCGATTCCGGTTTCTTCACTGAAGATGCGTGTGATATTTTCTCCCGCAAGCTTCCACGCACCATAAACATTCACTGGATGCGGGGTAGCGTCCAGCGGAACGCCACCTGTTGGATAGAACGCTCGCGGACCGTATACGGCGATGGAACTTGCGAACACAAATCTTTTGATTTGCGAACGATGGCACTTCATTGCTTCAAGCAGATTTTGCGTGCCTCCGAGATTGATTTGCATGCCCAAGTTACGATGCTCGTTGCAGTCTGGAGTCTGCAGAGCTGCCAAGTGAATGACGTGGCTGATTCCTTCTTCTTGAATGGTGTTTGCAAGCAGCGGTTGGTTCGTGATGTCGAGCGCGAGTACTTTAAGGTTGGTTCTGTCGACGTGGTGGAGCACGCGTTCCACCCGCTGCAAGTTGACATCACGACCACAAACGACAACTTTGCCCGTTGTGTTGTTGAGTAGCCACCTGGTCGTCTCGGCGCCTATGCAACCAAGCCCACCGGTGACGAGGTAAGATTCGGACATGGTCACTTATTCGGCTCCGCGACAACGTTTCGGATCGGTTTGATGAGTGGAGCAGTGTTGCTTGCATCGGCAAGGCCTTTTGGCAGTTCCATGATGCGTATTTTTCGAAAGTGGATTGCCTTGCCTTCGGATTCAAGGCAGATGTATCCTTTTTTGTAGGACGCGTCGCGGATACCGTTCACGAATTTTCCGTTGACAGATAGTTTCACCATCCCGTCGACGGCAACGAAGACATAGCGATTCCATTGCCCAACTCCCTTGCAGCGATTTTCGAGGGACTTGCTGCGTGATCCTCTGGGATTATCCGGCACCGCAGTCATGCCGCCAGCTCCAAACAGTTCTCCGTGGACGTAGGCGATCGGCGGAAGCGTGCCATCCCTGCGTTTGTGCTGATTGACCCAGTCCAGTTCCAGCATCTGTACTTCCATGCCCCTTGGTAGACGGTTCCCCTCAGGTTTGGCGTCGGACCACAGGAACATGCCCGAATTACCACCCGGTTCCATGTGACGCCACTCAACTTCAATGATGAAGTTTTCGTACTGCCGGTCTGTACGCATCACACCGATAGGTTGACCGGTGCATATCAGCAAGCCATCCTTGACCGCCCAGGTTTCTGGGGACGTATTGACATCAATCCAGCCAGTCAGATCTTTTCCGTTGAAAAGGTCACGAAACGCCAGTTCTTGTGCCTGCAAATTCTGACAGACGCATCCTAAAATCAGCACCAAAGCACCATAGCACTGTTGGCGAAAATTAAGATGACGGGTTTGCTGGATCAAGTGGGAAGGCAAAACCAACTCCATGGTTTGGGGAATCGTAATTCGATGGAATGTCTTGGAGGTGAGTAACAAGATAGCGATGATTCAGATGATCAAGATCATCCTTTTGCCGTTTCAAATCCCTTTCTCGCGTCTCGAGCAACAAAGCCCTGCGCAATGGGATCATTGATGATCCTTTCTTCTTCCGGATCCCACTGGATCGGGCGTCCCAGTCTCGCTGCAATTCCGGCCAAATGGCAGGTCGAAAGTGCTCGGTGATGGCTGAATACATCAGAGATAGGTTCCCGTTTTGACGCGACCGACTCAAAAAAATTACGAAAATGGTTGGTGGGTTCTTGTCCCTTGTAAACTTTCCGAAGCGCATCGGCGGGCAGCGGGTTGGTTGCAAGGTCTTCAACAGGCTGCCCTGTCAAACGCCCACGGTTGACGAAGATCCTTCCTCTCGTGCCTTCAAATAAAATTCCGTTCCCTTGGTCGTGCCGAATCTCTAGCTCCTGGCCGTCTTCATATTTTGCCTGAATCAGGAACTCGGTCGCCGTGTTGAATTTTGTAGCGTCGATCGGCATGCCATCCTTGAATTCAACAGGATGCTTGGCCATGACTGGATTGATCGCAATCGGACCTGTTGCGGTTTTTCCCAGTCCCCACGTTGCAATGTCAACATGATGAGCTCCCCAGTCGGTGAGTTTTCCACCTGAGTATTCATACCACCAACGAAATTCGTAATGACAGCGCGACCAGCTTTTGGTTTCACCGTAGTTGCCCGCAAGGTAGTGAAAATCGGCTTGAGGAGCGGGGCCGAGCCATTGGTTCCAGTCGAGTTCGGCTGGTGCTGAAACTGCGGGAAGTTGCGGGCTGGTTGGGGCTCCGCCGATGCTGCACGTTGCTTTCTTGATTTCGCCCAGGCGACCGGCGCGAATTAACGCAATCGCTTGCAGAAACTGATTGCCACTGCGTTGTTGGGTCCCAACCTGAACGATACGGCCTGTCCGTTTGCACACGTCACACATCTGACGGCCTTCTTCGATCGTCAGTGTCATGGGTTTTTCGCAGTAAACATCTTTTCCTGCCAGAATGGCTTCAATCGCGATTTTGGCATGCCAGTGATCCGGAGTTGAGATGTGAACGATGTCAATCGAGTCGTCATCCAGCACCTTGCGATAATCCAGCATCGTGCTTGGAGCAGTGCCAGTCCAATCTTTTACGATGCTGGCTGCTGATTCCCGACGTCGTGAGTCAACATCGCAAATCGCTACGTAGTCACCAAAGCCACGCATTTGAGGTGCTGATCCAAAGTCAGCATCGATCCCGGTGGCACGGATGTACCAGCGGCTTCCCGATCCCACCACGCCAATGCGAGGCCGGGCGTTTGGACTTGTGAATCCATTCGCTTTGGGATGGCGAGATAAAAGGTAGGCGGCACCAGCAAAAGATAAAGTGCTCTTCAGAGCATCACGACGGGAGATCATCCAGAAACCATGGAATCGAGAAACGAAAGTTGCGTAGGGATGTAAAGTCTAAGGGATTTCGACCTGCCGGCGGGAAAGTTAGGCACTTATATCCTGATTGCGGCAGCGATTTCGCTGAACACTTGGTGCCTGTCACGGCTCATCACTCCGTGGTGGTCGACTATTTTTTGACAGGGAATGGTGTAATGAGAGGCGAACGGCATCGCGGGAAAAGTGATCAAACAATTATCAGTGTCTTCAGTGTCCAATGTCTGCTCACGCTCGAAGAACTTCGATCCACGTACCTGCGGAATTATAAGCATCTGAAGGTCCAGTGCCTCTTCATCCAAATTGCCCATGCAACTCGTTGGCACTCTTCGACCAGGTGGCTGCTCGTTGGACACAAACAGATCGGTACAAGCTAGGACTTGGACGCACCTCAGTGGGTAATCACCTGTTGCATTCTCTCGTCGGGTCGCACGAGATGCCAAAGCGTTATGCATTTTGGATTTCTTGAATGTGGAATTCCCACGCTGAGTCAGTTGGCTTTGTTCGTAATTTCGTTGTCCGATAGGGGTGGTTGCCGTCATGAACAAATGAAAGCCCTGAAAGATACCACGGCGGATAGATACCACGGCGGATATACGAGGCGAGAACTCAGGTACCCCATTCGTACACTTTTCTGCTTTCCGACTCGTCGTAGTTGAGGAGCAGTTGAGGAGTAGTTGAGGAGTAGTTGAGGAGCAGTTGAGGAGCAGTTGAGGGTAGTTGAGGGTAGTTGAGCGGGGTGCTCCATTTGCGTTCCGACCGATCTTCACCTCGTTCTCGGTCGACCGAGTCAGTCTGTCCGTGCTGAATTGAAGCACCGATTCATGGGACTTCGTAACTGCGGCAAGAGTTTGGCAATTCACGTTATGTGCCCATCGACATGTTTCCAGAACAGGCGAAAAATTTGTCTCAGCGTCGTGTGTTGCTCAAAAAGGGAGCGTTGCTTGAAAGGGCAAGTGAGAGCAGGAATTCCAAAAAAATCACTAACTTTCTGTGGTTCTTCGTAGAAGCTGAAAGCACTTCGCTGTCTTTCCTGTCTTTCCTTGTCTAACAGGTGCGGTGCGTCCCATCTTCTCGTTGCTTGCTGGTCGCCCTGTTTTGTGTAGCCTTCGTATTCAAGTCTTGTTTTCAGCTGATAAGAATCTCTTGTGTTGCGTTTTTTTCTGCAATTCATTGGCTTTTTTGGTTTTTTGGAAGTTGGAAAGAACTCTTGAATCAGTGGCTTATTCCCTTAGTAAACCATGGGGATAGTGGCTGGTGGCCGTATTTCGTGAGGGTGAAGTTTTTGAATTGGCAACCCAAGCCGTAGAAACCATGCATTGCTTCTAAATTGCCTAGGCCTCTTGTTTTTTGGTTTTCGGTGTGTCACACAATCGTCAACTTGGAATGTGGTTTCTTCTGTTGAGAGCAGGATAGCGATGCGAAGAAAACGTAGAGGGGGCGCACAGATGCGTCCAAGGCGGCGGCTTTTTCTTGAGGCCCTAGAGAACCGACGGTTGTTGGTGGCAACGGACTTGGCATCCGTAACGGGGCTTGTGTTCGATGATTTCTCCGGGAATGGATATAACGCCGGTGAAGAGGTTGCCTCTGCCGCCTTGTCCCTGTATCGAGACAACGGTGATGGCGTCTTCCAGCAGGGAACCGATCAGCTAGTCACGACGACAACCACGGGCAGCGATGGTCGGTATTCGTTCAATCGGCTGTCTTCGGGCGGCTACTTTGTGTTTCAGGGCGCACAAACAGTTTCGGGTAGCACTTTGAAACAAAGTGTTTCGCCTTTGACGACGTTCAGTGCCGACGCAGTGGCGGGCACGATTGTCACTAGCATCGACACGTTCGACCAGACCACGCAGCAAGTCACCGATACCACCAACGATGGGGTGCCTGTTGTTTCGTCGGTGCAGGCTCCTGAAGTCATTGGTGGCGAGCGTGATTTATTGGTGAACCTTACCAGTAATACCGGGTCGATACAGTTGAGTGTCAACGACACAACGCTGGGGCTACCAGGTTTGCTTGTGTTTGGGTCGACCGGACAGGGAGATGGCGAACGCCGTGTCAGTTGGGATGGGATCGATGGAGATGCGACCGTCATTGACGACACCGGTCTGGGTAGTGTTGATTTGACCGATAGTGGGTCCGCGCTCGGTTTGCAGTTGCAGGTAGGCGCAGACTTGGCTGGCAGTCAGGCAGTTGTGCGACTGTATTCAAATGATGGTGTGTTCGGAGTAGCAAACCGCTTCAGTTCAGCCACTTTGTCGATCCCGCAGACGGGTGGAAATGTTTCGCAAAAAGAATTCTTGCCGTTCTCTGCTTTTGCTGCCGGTGGTGGTGGCCCTGCTGACTTTACAAGTGTCGGGGCGATTGAATTGGAAATTACCGGGACAGCGAATATCGATGGGCAAGCAGACATTGTTGGGACTGTCGGCGAGACCAATATTGTCAGAGACTTCGCGAATTTTTCGCAAGCTGATCTGAGTCTGACCAAGTCGATCGACAACGCATCTCCGAATATTTCCGACGTGGTCAACTTTACGATTGATTTGACGAATAACGGGCCTGATGGCGCGACCAACGTCTCGGTCAGTGATCAATTGCCCGCTGGTGTCAGTTTTGTAGCGGCTTCGCCCACGCAGGGCAGTTACAACAGTTCGACGGGCATTTGGACTGTCGGTACCGTCAACAGCGGTAGCGTCGCACAGCTTGTGTTAAGCGGTCGTGTCACGTCGGCAGGGGAACGAGTGAACTTTGCCGAGGTGAGTGCTTCCGACCAGTTTGACCCCAACAGTACCCCAGGTAACGGTCAGCAGGCGAATGAAAACGACCAAGCAGAGGTCAGTTTTGTAACTGAGTCGATCGACTTGTCGTTAGTGAAAACAGCGGAGCCTACTTTGGTGATCGTTGGTAACGCGGTCACTTACACACTTGAAGTCAGTAACGCGGGACCGAGCACGGCAACTGGAGTTGAGATCAAAGATGAGTTACCTGCCGGGATTGCGTTTTCGAATGCTACAGCGACCCAAGGTCAGTACAGTGTTGCAACCAGTGTTTGGACGGTCGGTGCGATATCGCCGGCATCGAGTCAAAGGCTGACGCTGGTTGGGACGGTCGATCTGCCGGGCCCCAAAATCAATACTGCGGAAGTCATTGCAGCAGATCAGGTTGACATCGATAGTACGCCCAATAATGGGGATCCTGCGGAGGACGATCAAAGCTCGGTGACAATTCAGGCACCCGAAGCAGATCTTTCTTTGTCCATGAGTGTGACCAATAATGCCCCCAGCGTTGGGCAGGAAATCGCATTCGTGATCACCGTGAATAATAAAGGTCAGGATGCTGCGACAGGCGTTTCAGTTCGTGACGTGCTGCCCGTTGGTCTCGAGTATGTTTCAAGCAGTACCACAGCTGGGCAGTACACAAGCAGTACGGGTATTTGGGAGCTTGGTTCGATAAGTGTTGGTGGCAGTGTCGCTCTGACGATCAATGCAAAAGCTACCACAGCAAATCAGGTTACCAATACTGCGGAGATCATTGCCAGTGACCAGTGGGATCCCAACTCAACGCCAGCGAACAATGCCCCCAGTGAGGACGATCAGGATTCGCAAACGATAGGGGCCACGCAGATTGACCTGTCGGTTAATAAAACGGTAGATGATGCGACTCCAAATTTGAATGACACGGTTACCTTCACGGTGGATGTCGCCAATGCCGGTCCGAGTGATGCAAGTGGTGTTGAAGTGCAGGATGTCTTGCCAAGCGGGCTTGCTTTTGTGGGGTTCACGGCAAGTACGGGAACGTACCTGTCTTCCACGGGCCAGTGGGTTGTTGGGGCGATCCCAAGTCAGGAATCGGAGCAGTTGCGGATTGAAGCACGAGTGACGGATGTCGCTGCAGTCGTCAACATGGCTCAGGTCACGAAGGCAGATCAGGAGGATATTGACAGTACACCAGGAAACGGGGGCGATGCCGAGGACGATCTGAGTAGTGTTGTCGTCACACCGCAACAGGCTGATCTGGAGCTGTCCAAAGCGGTTGACAACGACCAAGCCAATGTTGGGCAGGACGTTGTGTTTACCATTGTGGTCAGCAATCAAGGGCCAAACGCGGCAACAAATGTAATTGTGACTGACCAATTGCCTGACGGGATTACCTTCAAGTCAGGTCAGACGCCACAGGGCAGTAGTTACAACGCAGGTACTGGGGTTTGGGATGTTGGCGAAATCCCCGCTGGGGCTCAGAGGACGTTGACGATTGTTGGTAGCGTTGACAGTCCGAATCCGCAGCAGAACATGGCTCAGGTATCGTCCGTGGATCAGTACGACCCCGATAGCACGCCGGGCAACGCTGTGGGCTCGGAGGATGATCAGCAGACTGTCACCGTAACACCACCCGTAATCGACGTCAGTCTCACCAAGAACATTGACGTTGCTCGACCCATTTTCGGTCAGCCAATTCGTTATACAGTGCAGGTGAATAACGCGGGGCCAAACGATGCTACGAATTTGGTTGTGAAGGATGAGTTGCCAACGGGTTTGACGTTCTCAACGTCATCAGCGGATGCTGGTAGTTACAATCTGGGGGCCAGCGAGTGGTCGGTTGGAAGTCTGCCCAGTGGTGCCACGGCTACCCTAACCATCGATGCTGTAGTCAATACCATCGAGTCGACGACGAATGTTGCTGAGGTCAAGTCGGTTGACCAGTATGATTCTGATAGCACACCCGGGAACTCGGGGGTGACGGAAGATGACTATGCTTCGGCCACGTTCGAGTTGGCGACAGCAGATCTGTCCGTTACCAAGGAAGTTGACAACGCCAAACCAAACGTTGGTGATCCCGTGCATTTTACGATCACGGTTACCAATGGTGGACAAGATACTGCGACCGGCGTAACGCTATTGGATGCCTTGCCCGATGGGCTTGCTTATGAACGTTCGGTCGCTGGCGTGGGGTCCTACGATGCCACCTCGGGAATTTGGGACGTAGGTGAGTTGGCGGTGCAACAGACTGCAACGCTTACCATTACCGCTAAATCTACCAACGATACGCCCTTAACCAATACCGTTCAGGTAGCCACACTTGACCAATTAGATCCCGATGCAACACCGGGAAACAACGTGCCAAGTGAAGATGATCAAGCCAGTGTGGATGTCGTTGGTCAGCAGATTGACCTGTCAGTCACAAAAGTGGTTGACAATGACCGCCCCAATGTTGGCGACCTTGTGCACTTTACCGTTTCCTTGACCAATTCCCGCGTGACTGAGGCGACTGGGGTTTCGGTAAGGGATTCACTGCCGTCGGGATTGACGTATCAAAGTCACATCGCATCGCGTGGTTCCTACAACGGCTCAAGTGGAGTTTGGGATGTCGGTCAGGTCGCAAATGGTGAAGTTGTGACGCTGAATCTGACGGCGGAAGTCACTGCAGTGGGGGCGTTGGAAAATGTGGCGGAAGTGCTCACAGCCAACCAACCAGACATTAATTCGACACCCAATAACGATGATCCCAATGAGAATGATCAGGCGTCTGCCACCGTTACCCCTCAAGTTGCGGATTTGAAGCTCGAGAAGTCAGTCGATAACGAACGGCCTGATGTCAATCAAGTTTCGTTGTTCACAATCACAGTGACGAACTTGGGGCCCGATGCCGCAACGGGGGTTGCTGTGACCGACCAGTTGCCGGATGGATTAGCGTACAGTGCTGATCAGCCCAGTCGTGGAACATTTGACAGCGGGACGGGGATCTGGACGATCGGGCAGATCGATCCGAATGAAGTGGTAACGCTGCAGTTGGGGGCGCAGGTTGAGAATATTGGTGTCAAAGAGAACTCAGCAGAAATTTCCGCTTCCGATCAGGCTGATCCCAATTCTACACCCGGTAATAATGTGCCCGGAGAGAATGATCAAGATTCTGTATCTGTTCGCCCGACGATCATTGATCTCTCACTCAACAAGCAAGCCCAGCCATTCCGGCCTTCAGTTAACGGTCAGCTTACTTACACACTCACTGTAGCGAATGCAGGGCCGGACACAGCAACGGGGATAAAAGTTCAGGACCAGTTCCCCAGCGGAGTAACTGTTGCCAGCAGTGATCCATCGGTGGGGGCATTTTCTGATGGTGTCTGGTCCGTTCCATCCCTGGCGCCACAGACGGAGGCAACCTTGGAAATCGTCACTGATGTGAACTTGCCTGGGACATGGACGAATCGTGCTGAAGTAATTGCTGCCGATCAGTTCGACTTTGATAGTACCCCCGGGAACGATGACGGCATCGAGGGGAATGGGAATGATGAAGACGATCAGGCATCGATTACAAATACCACGGCAAGTGCCGATCTGTCGGTAACCAAATCCGTCAGCGACGACCATCCTGGCGTACTTACGGATGTTATCTATACGATCACGGTGAACAATGGTGGACCTGATGAAGCATTGGATGTGCAAGTGCTGGATCAGATTCCTGCCGGTCTAACGTTTGTTTCTTATGAGGCAACTGCAGGCACTTACAACGCATCCGGTAATGGGGTTTGGCGCGTTCCATCGATCGGCGAAGGCGGTCAGGAGCAGTTGGACATCACGGTGACCGTCAGCAGTCTTGGCGAAAAAATCAACACAGCCGAAGTGATTGCGTCCAGTCAATATGATCCCGATAGCACGCCGGGTAACAACGACCCCACGGAAGATGATCAGGCCAGTGTCAGTCTGACACCGCAATTGGTTGACTTGGCCTTAACGAAGATCGTGGATGATCCAAATCCGAATGTAGGCGACAATGTCACTTTCACGCTTGAACTTACGAATCAAGGTCCTTCTCCCGCAACTGGTGTTATCGTCCGTGACGCCTTGCCGGAAGGGTTTTTTGTGCTGGAAATCAAGCCGAGTCAGGGGGTCTATGACCCGACTTTAGGACTGTGGCAAGTTGGTGAAATCGGTGTCGGCGAGGTGCCGCAGTTGATGATTGAGGCCCGGATCGATGTGCCTGATCCGTTGGTCAATGAGGCAGAGGTGATCCAGTGTAATCAACCCGACATCGATTCAATCACAGATAATGGTGATGTGACTGAGGATGATTATGCAGCGGTCACTGTGACACCCCAGATCGCAGATCTTCGGGTATTGATCGACGTAAGTGATGCTACTCCGGATCAGCATGAGGAATTATTTTACACGCTGATTGTCTTCAATGATGGGCCAAGTGATGCTACGCAAGTTACTGTGCGTTCGATTTTGCCTGACGGTCTGGATTTCGTCAGGGTCGCCAACGGAGCCGGAGAGTACAACGAGTTTTTGGGGTTATGGGAGATACCGAGTATTGCCGCACAGTCAGCCGCTTCAATGCAACTGGTAGTGACGGTCGAATCAAAGCAACCAATCCTAAGCACGGCAGAAGTGATTCGATCGGATCAGTACGATCCTAATAGCGCACCTGATAATGGGGATGCATCCGAAAACGATTACAGTGCAGTAAATGTTGCCCCCAAGTTGATTGATATTTCAGTATCGGCTGTCGCAGACAATGCGAACCCTGCGTTGGGGGAGATTGTAGAAATGACATTCACTGTCGCCAACGATGGCCCGGAAACGGCCACAGGTGTGTCTGCGGCGATCGCGATTCCTGCTGGGCTCGAACTGCTACGTGTCATTCCTCAGCGAGGTATTTATGGTTTGCCAGGCAGTGAAGAGACATGGCAGATAGGAAGTATTGATGCTGGCTCGGACGCGACCCTTGTGCTTCAGGCCCGTGCTCTGCAACGTGGAATATCAGCTGTTGATTTTCAGGTCATGTCATACGAACAAGCCGATCTGGACAGTGATCCCGGAAATAACCTGCTGGAAGAGGATGATCAGACGCAATTGATTGTGACGGTCCCACAATATTCAAAACGTATGTTCTTGGCGTCTCGTGTACAGCTTGCTGCACCATCGCAATCCCAGTCATCGCAATCCCAGTCATCGCAATCACAGTCATCGCAATCACAGCCCTCTGCGAGAAATTGGCGGTTAGCCAGGTGATGGCGGTTTTGATGCTCTTACAGCAGCGTGTGGCTGCGAGGGTACTCTACACCACAGCGAGGACTTATGCTTTGTCGGCTGGGGCAAGCGTGTGTGCAACGGACACTGCCAGCGAAGTGCACTCAGAAGTGCTGAACAGGCAACAGGCAACAGGCTATTTGGCTGTCGCCAGCAACTCTTTGATCTTGTCGTGGATCTCTTGGGCAGTGGCTGGTCCTGCCCCGGTTTTTACGAGTTGGACGGTACCATCGCGGTCAATGAGCACGGCATGAGGGATTCCCTTGACGCCATAATTGCTGCTCATTTCGCTGTTTTTTGGAGCGACCATGACGGGGTGCTCGAGCTGATGATGTTCCAGGAAATTCGCCAATGTTTCTCGCTCTTGCAAAGGTGTGATTTCGCCTGAGGCGCGGGAGGCCCGCTTCTGTTCGTCATCCCATTCGAAGTTGTAATACTGGGTAACGCCCACAATCTCGAAACCCTGGTCACCGAACTCCTCACGCCATTCGCGTAGGTGCGGGAAGGTGGCAATGCAAGGACCGCACCACATCGCCCAAAAGTCAAGCAGAACGACTTGCCCCTCGAATGACTTGCTTGTTATTCCCTCTGCATTCGCCCAGCCGTCAATGTCCCATTCGGGAGCCATTTGCCCTACCAGTGTGGCAACCGGCTTCGCCGCCTGCATGCGTTCACGATGTACTTCGATACGGCGTAGGATGGCATTTACGGACCGATTGGAAATCGCTGGAAGGCTCAGCTTTGCAAACGCACTTTTGATCCTTTTCTCAGTTGCTTCCGGGTCATCCTGTCCCCACTGCGTGATCAGTAGATATTGAGTTTCGGCGAACTCGTTCTGCAATCGCATGGATTTTGGAAAACGCTCAAAAGCTGTGGTGCATGCTATTTCCAGCTTTTCGATATATTTGTCTCTCCACTGGTCATTATTTCGATTTGGACTGGTCAGCCTTTTCAGCAATCCAACATGGGCGTGCATGAGGGTTTCGGTTGCTTCAGCAGCGCTGCAGGCATCCTCAAGTGCCTGCACTTGTTTGCCAATGAGCGCTGTAGCTTCGTCAGTCTGATCGTCTTCAATCAACGAACGAGCCTTCAGTACCACTAATTGTGAGAGTGGATCCCAAGCACGAGTGGTCTCTGCGGGTAGCGATTGGAACGCTGTAAGGGCTTTCCCCACAGCCTTGTCCATGGCTTCGCTTCGATTGGCCAGTTCGCTGATTTTATCAAGGCTTCGGAGAGTCATTCCTACGCCGTATTGTTGGTCCTGTTCCGCGAGGTGGGCGATTTGGAAGTCAAGCAGTTTCTCGTATTGTTTCAAAGCGTCGGCATACCGTGATTCCTCTGCCAGTTTCGACCCAAGGCTGTGGCGTAAGACCTGTACGTCCGAGGATTCTGGTTGTTTTGTTACCTGAGCATCTAGAAACACAATGGCCTGATCGATGTCTTCGGCCATCTGTTGTTGAAGTTCGGCATGCATGCGCCGGAAAGCTTCAAGACCAGGATCTTGGCCACTTAATTCGTTTGCAACGGGTAGCCCAGATGCGGCGAGGATTGCAACGGGTACCAACAGAAGAACGGCCCGTTTCTGAAAATACCGGTTTGAAATCTGATCGGTTGACATGATGCCTAGATCTTTCATCTTAAACTTGAATTGTCGACCTGAGAGACGACGTTGTGTGCTGTCGACACCCGCGTTGATTGCCGAGGTGCCCTGATTCTAACGGACTTATTCCCGTTTTGTAGGACAAGTTTGCTGTGATTCTGGCAACAGTCATGCTGCTGTTTTGACAAAGACTTGCGGCGATTATGGCAGCTGTAGCTGCCGTGTTTCAGCATTGGCAGCAAGGTTTTTATACGTGCCTGCGTTCGACTGCCGTAAATCTGGCGGTTGGCATCACTTTTTTGTGAAATTGATGCACCTTGGCTAGTGGCCTTGTTTGACGTGTGATTTTTTTTTCAGCAAAGCGGTCTGCTCAGCGTAAAACACGATCTGATGGGCCGAGGCTGGCATGAGATTGGTGTAAGCTTTTGGGCTGTTTCCCACTTGCGATTGGACTGTGACGACTGCCAGCTTCGCAAGTTTGAAAAACGTTGTCACCGCAGAGAGTATCCAATGCGATTTGCCAGTTTCCTTATGCTGCTACTGTTTCCTGCGTTTTCCTTGGCACAAACGCGTGACGGCTGTCATTTTTTGGATACGCTCGCGTTTCCGTTCACGATGGTTTCAGAACATTCCAGATCTATACAAGAGATGGCGAATGAGTCTGAGCTGGTGGGTGACACCGTAGCGAGGCTTGGATTATTTGACCATGATCATGGTGCGCTATTAGGCACGGTTGGTGTTGAGGCGTCCGGCAGGCTTCAACGTTCGGTGCAGCGGCATCAATTTATCGACACGCTACAGAAAGCTGCCGACCGTTCGCCGAACGTTCATCTTCGAAATCACTTTGATAATTCGTGGATTGCTTTTGCTAGAAAAAAGAAGGGTACGGTTGCATTCATCGGTGGATCGATCACTGAAATGAATGGTTATCGTGTCATGATTGAGCAGAATTTGAGGAGACGTTTTCCTGACACGGATTTCAAATTTATCAATGCTGGAATCAGTTCGACGTGTTCAACCACCGGAGCGCATCGCTTGGCCCGTGATGTGTTGTCAACGCAACCTGACCTGCTCTTTGTTGAATTTGCGGTCAATGATGATCAGGATGCTTCGCATGCGGAACGCGAGTGCCGACGCGGTATGGAGGGTATTTTGCGACACGCCCGATTTACGAATCTCGCAATGGACATTGTTGTTACCCACTTCGTGAATCCTCCCATGCTTGAGCTATTAAAGCACAACAAGACTCCTGTTAGCAGCGGCGCTCATGAGGCCGTGGCTGCGCATTATGGGGTTTCGACGATCGATCTGGCCCGCGAAGTTGCTGAGCGAATTAAGGCGAATGAATTGACTTGGGCGACCTACGGAGGAACCCATCCCAAGCCGGCCGGAAATCGTATTGCGGCACACATGATCGAACAGTTGCTCAATGCAGCGTGGGCAGGCGAACAGCAACGTGAACGAGGTAACCCAGTTCCGCACAACCTCCCACGTGTGCTTGATCCAGCAAGTTATGCACAGGGACGACTGCTCGCCGGAACGAAAGCCAAATTCGATACGTCTTGGGTGATGGGGGTTCCTGCTTGGGAATCGATTCCCGGAGGCAAACGCGGGCGGTTCACGCAGGTCGATATGTTATGCACCGACGTTGCCAATGCGGAATTGACGCTCGATTTTGACGGACAGGCTGTTGGTCTGTATCTTCTTGCCGGCCCGGATGCTGGGCAAGTGGAGTACTCGATCGATGGTGGTGAGTTCAAGACAGCGGAGCTGTTTCATCGATTCAGCAAAGGCTTGCACTACCCACGTACGGTGATGTTGGCCGCTGGTCTCAATCGGGGGCCGCATCACTTGGTCATGCGTGTCGCGAAAGACAGCCATCAGGAAAGCAAAGGTAATGCTGTACGCATTCTTGAGTTTGTGACCAATTGAATTCTTGCTGACCGGAGGAGTCTTGTTGGAGCTTTCCGGTCTCATTTACTATCTCAAATTTAAATTCGTTAACTTGGGTGCTTGGATGGAATTTCTACCACTTTTGATATCCATGATTCCGACTGTGGTGTTGCTGGTGTTGGTGGGGGCGTTTCGGTTCAGCAGTCAAATGCTGGTTGTGCTTTGGACGGGGGTTGCCTTCGGAGTTGTAGCGTGTGTACCTGTCTATTTCATGGAAACCGTGATTGAGGGTGCCGGTGATCAATTGTCAGGCCTCTACGAAAAAGCATTCGTGCAACAGGTTCTGGGCGCGGCTGTGTCAGAAGAGCTGTGGATCTTTTTCGGGTTTCTGCTGACCTATAAACTGTTTCAAAGTATACGAATCCAAACAGAGGCAGATGTGGTTGCAACGGCAGTTGCGGTTGCGATTGGTTTCACGACCATCGAGAACATTACCGCCGTGATTGCGTCGGAGACCCCCATGTCGGCATCCTTGAATCGCTTGTTATCGATCGTTGCAGGGCATGCCAGCTTACAGTTGGTCATGGGCTATTTCGCAGCAAAGTGTTTGCTGGGAGGCCGTAATCGCCTGTTGTTTGGTTTGCTGATGTTGGCAGTACCGATAGGAATTCATGGTTGGGGAGATTTTACTGAGTCGATCTTTCAGGCAGTCGATGCCGACAGCCCTCAGTCCAAACAGTTCTTTTCCGCTTGGATCTTCGGGATCTTTGCTTACCTTGCTGGCGCAGCAATTGTTTTGTTTAAACTTCGAGAAACTGTCTCAGCAGGGACTTTTGATGCCGTTTCAAATCCAAGCGACTTAGCGGATTCCGACACAGATTCTTGAGTATCGAAATTTCAAGGTTGTGGATTTACCGACAGTGCGCTAATTGAGTCCGGTCATGAACTTCGCCTGCGGGGTGATTGCCGGAAGCATATGCACGGGTCTTGACCCGCTGAGGTCGGCAGGATCGCTTGCGGTATTGCGGAGCGGACGTCGTGGACTTTTCCTTTTTTACATCAGTGATTGTGTTCTGTAAGGTTATCAATATCGCTGATCGATCCTATACATGAGTTTTCAATAACCTGAAAAGTAAATGGGCGTCTGCACTGTTATGCGTGAAGTTGATCGTGCACGCGGTGGCGTCGAAACCAACGAGTTCGTTAGGTATCGGTTCTAATGTGTAAATAATGACTTCGGAATCAATCGTTAGCCGTCGCTGTGAGGAAAAGCAACAGATGAAGAGTGTTGTTGTGGGGGAATGAATGCCTGCAAATTTTTCGGCGATCGATTTGTCTGCATTTTGGGTGTTGTTTTTGCTGCGGCAAGCAAGAACTTATTGTCGTGGCAAAGTATACTGTGGCTGAGCGTTGCGATTGGCAGTTGCGGAGGCCGTCTGAGAGCGTCGTCCGAAGTTTTCTGTCTGCGTAATGATTGATGCTACGCGTTGGATGTTTCTGTAAATGTGCGTCGTCAGTCGGTTCAGTTGCCGATATGAGCGAGTTCATGAACCTGGTGTTAATTGGTCTGTCATGCGTTTCTTGATCGTTTCAGTTGTCTGTTTTTTGAATTTCAGCTACGTGACAGCTGCTGATTCGCGTCCCAACATTGTGTTGATCATGGCAGATGATCTTGGTTTCTCGGATCTTGGCTGTTATGGGGCGGAGATTGAGACACCTAATCTCGATCAGCTTGCGAGTCAGGGGGTGCGTTTCAATCAATTTTATAATACAGCCAAATGTCATTCATCCCGAATCTGTTTGTTGACAGGTTTGTATATGTTTCAGGCGGGTAATCAGGCGATGGACCGGGGCGTAACCTTGGCGGAGGCGCTCAAGCCGGCCGGTTACTATACGATGATGGTTGGGAAGTGGCACCTCGATGGGCAGCCAACCGAACGGGGCTTCGATCGATATTTTGGTCACCTTAGCGGAGCGACGAACTTCTTCACGGGTGATGAAACGTTTCGTTTAAATGGCAAACCATTTGTTGTGCCAAAAGAAGGTTTTTATACCACTGATGCGAAGACGGACTATGCGTTGAAGTTTTTGGATGAGGCGAAGGAAGAGGAGAAACCTTTTTTGCTTTATGTGGCTTACAACGCACCGCATTATCCTCTGCATGTCAAAGAGTCTGATTTTCGAAAATATGAGGGACGCTATGATGTGGGCTGGGACAAGATCAGAGCACGGCGTCTTCAAAAGCAGAAAAAACTGGGCATACTGCCTGAGGAAACGAAGTTGTCTCCGAGGCCGGGAGGTGTTTCTGCGTGGAAGGATTTGCCCGAGAAACAGCGTGACTGGGAATCGGAGAGGATGGCCGCTTATGCAGGCATGGTTGATTGCCTGGATCAGAACATTGGACGCTTGATGAAGCGTTTGAGCGATTCAGGGCTAGCTGACAATACTCTTGTCATGTTTTGCAGTGACAATGGAGCTTGCCCGTTTGAGCGAACGCGTGGAAAGGAATTTCGTCCTTGGGATCCAAAGTCATATTGGACGTACGATGTGGGCTGGGCACATGTCGGTAATACTCCGTTTCGCTGGTACAAACAGAATCAGCATGAAGGTGGTATTACATCACCGATGATCGTGTCTGGCCCGGGGGTCAAGATGAAACCGGGAAGTGTGACAGATCAACCAGCACACCTGATCGATTTCATGGCGACGTGTGTCGATCTAGCAAAAGCTGATTATCCAACTTCCTACGCCGGGCGTACCATCACACCGGTGCAGGGACGCTCATTGACGCCAATTTTTGCAGGCGAGGTGCGTGAACCACATCCCTGGTTGTACTTCCAGTTTTCCAATAACCGTGCTCTGCGACAGGGAGATTTGAAGGCGGTCTCAGTCAAAGGTCGTCCGTGGGAATTGTACGACCTCGCTGTTGACCGCTCGGAACTCAATGATCTAGCGACGAGTCGTCCTGACGATTTGGAAGCTCTGAAGAACCGTTGGCATGAGGTTGCACAGGATACTGAGCAGGCCCCGATGAATTTGCGTCGCCCCGTTGGAGCCTTGGGTAAACAGAGCAAAAAGCAGAAGAATAAAAACTGATGGGTGAAAACAAAGTGATTCTTTCGCGGATGGATTGGTGCGAACACTCTTCCGCTCTCAAGGGCCGCCGGCAGCAAATTTCAAGGCACGGTTGCGATTGGCACGGGTACTTTGTCAGCTAGAAGCTATGGCTTGACCTTCTCTCTATTTTCAAGACTGTTGCGATGGTGCTTGCCATCTCCGTCATCAAGCATCATGTTGTGGGCCGAGGGGCACATTAAATGTGTGCCTCCATGAAAGGCGGTGCTCAGGGTGGAGAATTAGACTGCATGTTGCCTATAGAAACACTGGTGTTGATTGGTGGAATCCTGTTATTTGTTGGTGTTGTTGCCAGTAAATTATCGGATTGGGTCGGGATCCCCACCTTGCTGGTTTTTCTGGTGATTGGCATGCTGGCAGGTGAGGAGGGAATTGGAGGGATCTCGTTTGATTCTCCTTTGGTCGCACAGGCAACGGGAACGGTAGCCCTGCTGATCATTCTTTTTGCAGGTGGTCTCGATACTCAGTGGTCATCGGTTCGCACTATTTTGGCACCTGGCCTGATGCTGTCCACGCTGGGCGTTCTGATCACCACTTTGTCCTTGGGTGCATTCGCATGGTTCATGCTGGGAACCTATTCCACATTTGACATTGGTGATGCTGGGCTGAGTTGGTCGGAAGCGTTACTTCTGGCCGCGATTGTATCGTCAACTGACGCGGCGGCTGTATTCTCTGTTTTTCGAACCAGCTCAATCAAGCCGTCAGCGAGGATTCGGCATTTGCTGGAATTTGAGTCGGGCAGTAATGATCCGGTCGCAGTATTGATGACGATGGCCATTCTTGGTGTGATGGCGTCAAATGATGCTTCCATCGCTGGTGTTGGGGCGAACCTGGTCATGGAGTTACTTGCCGGGGCGATCACAGGATTTTCGATGGGATGGTGTGGAAGTTGGGTGGTGAACCGGCTTCGATTATCAGCTTCTGGATTGCATCCCATTCTTGTGCTGTCGATTGGGTTAATGGCATTCGGGTTTGCCAATTTACTTGGCGGGAACGGCTACCTTGCAATCTATGTTTGCGGCGTCACATTGGGTAATCGGATTGTCCGTCATCACGAGAGCGCGTTGCGTTTTCACGACGCGCTCAGTTGGTTAGCACAACTTGCGATGTTCATCGTTTTAGGCCTGCTGGTCGTTCCATCCCGCCTGCTTTCGGTGGCGGGAGTCGCAGTTGCGATGGCGTTTTTTTTAATGTTAGTCGCTCGCCCACTGAGTGTCATGGCATGCTTGTTGCCATTTCGGATGCCACGTAAAGAGGTGGCTTATGTGTCGTGGGTTGGGCTGCGCGGTTCTGTGCCCATCGTGCTAGCAACGTTTCCCATGTCTTACGGTATCCCTGGCGCCGAAGAAGTGTTTGATGTGATCTTCTTCATCGTTCTGACCTCCGTTTTAGTCCAGGGGCTAACGCTCGTGCCCTGTGCCCGATGGCTCCGCGTCGAAGAAGCGGACACGAAAGCCTAGTGTGAAACGACGCCAAAATGCCTGCTTGAAGAATGCACGTGCATCAAACCAAAAATCTGCTGCCGGCTCTTGGTTTGTGAGAGTGGTTTGAAGCAGCAGCGTGATTGGCAGCAGGTTGGTGAACCTTTTTGGTGAACGCCGCTGCAAGAGCGTGTCAGTTCACTTGAACGGGCATCTTGTACCACGAGTTCTGCAGGTAGCCTTTGGCGTTCCAAGGAACCCGGTAAGGCATGAATCCCCCTGAAGTATCGAGTGCACGAACCATCAATCGTTTCGTTGTAGTCGTGACCTTCACTTTAGCGTTCCAGAGCTGCCAGCAGAATTCACTGTCTTTTCCAACCATTGTTGCTTCTGTCCAGCGTTTACCCTGGTCTGCGGAGATCAGAACCTTTTCAACGGTTGTTCCTTGGCGACCTGTCGGTAGAACATAGCCTGTCAGATCAAGTTCTCCAGCGGGGTGTTTTGAGTCTTGCTTCGGTGTGCAGATGGCGGCGTTGATCGGATAGCGATAGATCGGACCTGATTCGGCCCATTCAATGGGGTCAGTGTTTTTGACAAGCTTGTAGGCAGTTGCCAAATAGTGGTTGGGGGATGGGCGATCGCTGACCACGATTCGTCCAAGCCATTTTACGCTCCGTGCACCGATGTACCCTGGGACGAGCGTTCGGAGGGGAAACCCGTGGTCGGCGGTCAGTGGAGCACCATTCATTCCATTAGCAAGCAAGGGGGCCCCTGCTCCCGATCCGATCATTGCTTTTGCAATCGGAATCGAGCCACCGAAGGGTATGATTCCGCCACCTTTCTCGATCTCATCCAGACCTTCAAACCAGACGTGTTTTGCATCGGGTGTGACTTCGGCTTGTTTCAGCACATCCGCAAGTCCAACACCTTGCCATGTTGCATTTCCGATTGCTCCTGATTGCCATGGCACTCCACCAACTTTACCCTCGGCATTGTATTCGGACCTGCGATTTCCCGCGCAAGTG
>JACLAC010011883.1_pt1 | contig 32809 bp, 49 predicted proteins | sample 8027881 | NCBI WGS metagenome assembly JACLAC01 (sample SAMN15725517, study PRJNA655200) | protist metagenome | isolation source: fluorescence activated cell sorting (FACS) single amplified genomes of... | place: Spain: Blaines Bay Microbial Observatory, Mediterranean Sea | collected 2016-01-19 | reverse complement strand
CTTGCACGTACCCTTGCTGCGGTGAGACAGGCAGCGGTGACGCAACAGGCAGCGGTGGCGCCGGCATCGGTGCGGGTGACGCTCCCAGCGGCGCGTAAAACCCAGTGGCCAGACCGCGGGCACCCACCAACCGTGACTGCTGCTCCAGCCGCTGCTGCTCCAGCACCTGTGGCGGCGGAGGCGTCGACGGGATCGGCGGCGGCGGCGGTGGCGGCGGCGGAGTAACACCGTAGCCGTATTGATCTGGCACCGGTGACCTACCTGTCCTTCGCTGTCTGATCCGTGTCCTGGCGGGCCGCTGTCCTTGTGGCCATTGCTGCTACTGCTGCTGCACATGCGAATGCTGCTGTGGGTGTGGCAGTTGCTGCTGCGGCGGGTACTGCTGCGACTGCTACTGCTGCTGCTGCTGCAGCAGCTGTTGCGACTGCGCGGCCAGTCATCTGATCTGCTGCTCATTGTGCTGCTGCTGCCGCGTCAGCGGATTCGCGCTCCAGGTCCTCGCTGACTGCGCCTGCAGACTAGCACCAGCCCCCGGCGACGCGGGCTCCTGCTACCGCTACTGCACGGGCGACTGTGACCGTCACCTTCACTTTTACCGGCTCAGCTGCACTGCATGCACGCCCACGACAGAGATGGGCGAATGTGAATGTGAAACAAGGTTCGTGCTGCTGCTGATGGTGTTCAACTTCTTAAAAAAATCATTCAGATGCAGATCAGGTACAACAAGTGCAAGAGCAAGTGCAACAAACAGTGCGACGCTAACAGCCTGAAAGACTGCAGGGACACGGCCGCGCATGGTGAACATTTCTCGGTTAAAAATACTTCTGGTTTTGGTTTTGCTTTTTATTGAAATAAATTTACCGTTCTTTATCTATTTACTATTTTTAGACTTCGATTCTGCCTCATAAAACAGCCACTGACAGCGATAGTGATATGAATGTACTAACTTCAAAAACTTTACAATTCGTTCAAAAGCGGCAAGTATACTCCGGTTGACGGTAACCGGATACAACAGAATGGTCTTGTTGAAACACGACTCACTCTATGACGCTTTACCTTTTATATGCTTAAAACTATTTATTGCTTATGCTATTATATTTATTCATATTGCTTATGCTATTTTTATATTTGAACACCTTACAATTTTCATATTGCTTATGCTTGCTAACAGTCAACTCTCAACACAAATATTCATTGCTAATCTTATGGCTGTAAATTTCATTTCTATACCAGTTCATCCAGCGACGTCATCCTTTATCAATATCATTTACTTTTTCTAGAATCTAACTACATATTTTTATTCGTGTGACGCCTGGCTGAAACAAGTACTGTAGTAGGTGGCGATCAGAGTTTTTGTGAGGTTTTTTAGAGTTAGTTAGTCGGTAAAACGTGATGCAGTCTTTAAACTTTGAGAAGAGTATCGAGTAAAGAATTTGAATTGAATATTAGAGTCACGAAGAGCAAGGCAGAGGAAGAACAAGAATCGAAACACAATTGCAGAGAGTTGAAAGAGGCCGAGCATGCAGAGGGTGCTTGTGAATGAGAGTGCAGTAAAGTAACATATTCGTACATCAAAAAAGTTCAATATACACATACAGCATTAAAGCCAAGCAAAGCACCACCCATAGCAACACCAATCTTTCTAGATTTCGACGCACATAGCTTTTAGTTTTAGCTATGGTCGTTGTAGTCGCTGTCGCATAAAATAATTATTTATATCTTCCTATGGCCATAAAAACAGCGTTGTGGCTTTCCCATTCGTACATTTTCTTTTTATGTTCTGCTTCTGTGTAAAAGTATTATATATCTTCTCTGTTCAGACAGTGGACAAAATACTGAGTATTGCGCCACAGCCTGGACACGACTCGCACGCACACACTACAATAATACTCATTCGACGTTACATCATCATGTTCTTTGTGCTCTTGATTTTGAACAACTAGATCACCTCTTGGTCTTGACCACCCTTTCCACTTCAGGTCGCTTAATACCCGTTGCCCATGTGCCCATTGCCTGCATGTCCGTTGCCCATGCCGCCTCCCAAACCGTCCACGTCCCCACTGTCCTCAGCCTCTTCCTCTTCGTCGTCACCGCCGAAGCCAGCCGCTGCCGCCTGGGCAGCGGTTTCCGCCTGCGTGAACTGGCCGTCTCCCTGCGAGTTCATGCCCCCCATGCCACCAACGCCGTATTCCTTCTCGAACTCCGCGTCCTTCTCCAAATTGGCGCCTTCTCTTTTTTCCGCCGCTTTCACCAGCTGCTTCACGCGGTGCACGTCGCCCCTATACCTTGCCAGCGTACGGTTGGCATCCTCGATGTTCTTCTTGCTCTCACGCGCGATCGCCTTACTCTCGTACGTATGTCGCTCCTTCTCACTCACGATCTTACCAGTCAGCAACGACTGCTCTTCCCTCTATCACTCAACCTTCAGCTCATCGTCCTTGATTCTTTCGGCTGCCGTCATGTCTCACCGTCTCGTGTCTTCTTTTTTTTTCTAGTCCAGCTTGTTGTTCGTTACCTCCCGCAAATTCGCAACAACGAACTCCAGCATCTTCTTCTTGTGCTCCAGGTCCTCGTTGCCTCGCTTCAACTCTCACAGGGCCTCCTTGCTGTCCCTGAGGCTCCGGTTGACGCCGGTGCCGATAGTGCCGCCCCCGCCGCCGATACCGACGGTCTCTTTTGCGAAGTAGTCCTTCCAGCCCTCGTTGGCTTTGTGAGTGATGTAGAGCTTGGCAGCCTGCGTGGACTGCCGGAAGAGCAGGTGGTCCTGAAGTCGAAGTGGTGTGGATGTGAAAGTTTGAGTCTGTTCGAGCCAGTGCTAGTCAAGATAAATATCAACAAAAAGGTTAGGTTTTGAATGTTTAAGGTTTTAAATTTAATTTATCTAGAAACTGGTGGCGACAATAGATCGATACATTGGAGCGTACATATCGGATCTCCATATCTCAGATCCATACTGGAACACCACCGGTGATATGACCGAGTACTTTCCGTTTCTCGGCTTTAAATGGATTAGATTAGCGCCGGGCCGTTACAAAGCCCTGCATCGTCGGATGTTCACCACCTGCTTTTGGCTCAGCGACTCTTTAAATTTTAGCATTGTTCTGTAGATACAACAAGATATACCCAAAATAGCAGCTTACACAACTAAACAATGATGTCCTACAGCTAAATACTTAAAATATTATAACCGTAACCATACTGGCACTGCATACAACTGAAACTCACAAATAGGTGGTTCGACGGGTCGCGCAGGTCCTTGACCAGGTCGCACAGCACGCAGACGCTCTTGTCCGTGGCGCTGCGTTCTCCGGTGCCCCCGCTCAGCCGGAAGAGGCACTTCTCACCGCAGGTGCCTGGAGTGCACATGTGATGAGATTGAGGATGAGTGCGTAGGACTAATTACATTTACAGGATTCCCTATGGAATTAGCATTCTAACAAGGATCTGGATCAAAATCAAAAAGGTTTTTCCGGTAATTCAAACTGCTGACAAATTAACAAGATAAACAAGTTGCTAAAAACGTATTATATGCTATTCAATCTGGACAATAGTGTAACACTTTGACCCCAGTCAATGTAGCTGAGTCCAAAGCAGTGTATTACACACCAAAAGAGGACAAAATTAATATATAGGAGGTGTAGGTCGTAAATAAAAATTAACAAATTCAGCAATTGTCGACTCACCACACTTCTGCGGCACGCCCAACTGGTTGCGCATCTCGTGGCAGTGCGTGCAGGTGTAGTACACCAGCGTGTTGTCGCCGATACTGTCCGTCATGCTCGCGTTTCCGGTCGTGAACGCGCACTTGCGATTGCACATGAAGCAGAAGTGCGCCTCACCTCTACTGATATAGTTGCGCATGCACTCGAGGTTGCCGCCATCGTTTCTGCCGGCGGACTTGAAGCACCGGTAGTTGAGCTTCTGCAGGTAGTCCGTGTTCTCGTACGGCAATTCGGAAAACTTGCACGTGTTGGTCTTGCCGTACCCCTTGCTAATGCACTTGTTGCACAGGTTGTGGCCATATTCACTAGTCGATGCGGTACTCGAAGCAGTTGATGCACCACAGGTCCTCCCGCATCTTCTTGATCTTACTAGAAAGCGCGCGTGACGTGATCGCGCAGCTCCAAGTCCGAGCACGTCTCCACCTCCCGCAGCAGGTCCTGCATCTCCTTGCGCCGCTCTCACCGTTTGGCGGCGGAGTTCTCGTCGTTGTTGTTCTCCACCATTCACAACTGGTAGTCCTTCGTGTCTCTCAGTTCCTTCACCTTCAGACTCTTCTCCACCCTTTCCTCTTCACTAGTCCAGCTTGCGGTCGACAAAAGCATGATCTTTTTTCTCTTTTTTCCCCGCCTTCAGCTTGGCGAGCGCGAGCGCGCCCGGCGGCGGCGGCGCCGGCCTGCTGCCGTCGCCCATCGGCGAGCCCGGTCGGCCCCGCTTGAGCGAGGCCGGACCCACGACGGTGGACGCGAGCTTGCCGAACAGCTTGAGCGCGGGGTTGCCGCCAGCACTGGCCGCAGCCGAGGCCGAAGCCGAGGACGAAGACGACTGCCACGGCGCGCTGGACGAGGCAGACGACATGCCGCCGCCACCCATGCCTGGCGCGGGCGGCCGGCCCACACCGGGTGGCGGCCGCGGTGGCGGCGGAGCGTTCCTGTCGCGCGGCGCAGGTGGCGCGGGCGGGCGCGAGCCCCCAGCATCCATGTCGACGTCCATTGTGATTTATGATTATGTGATCGTGTTCACTGTTCAGTATGCTTTTAAATTTAATAGTACTTTATGGTTATGGTTTATATTATCGTATACTTAGAAGGTATATTCGTGTTTCTGTTTGGTAGACTTTTGAATGTCAAATACTCAAGTTCAACAAGGAAAATACGACAGTGACGACGTTGCGTCGGTGAAATAAAGAACAGAGACAAGGAACTGCTTAGAGTTCGGGTGATGCAAATTATGCAATAGTACTGACTACTCTAACTCTAAATACTTTCATATATTGACCCTGCAGGCGGTGAGGTGAGGTGAAGTTTGTGAGAAGTTGCGGTAAGTAAGAAGTAAGTAAGAGGAAGTTGTTGTAGAGTCGTGTCAAGAAGCAAATTCAAACCCATGGGCCATAGTGACAGTAGTGCTAGTGACTGATAATATTGGTCGAAAATAGAAAACGCAGCAAAAATGGTCGACGTCCAAGTACATACAAATATTTTGATTTCGCTTGGATAAACCATGATAAGTACCTAAAGCTTCAACATACACATTCCCGATTTCCATCAATTTTTAGCAGTCCGTCGTTCGATTCATCATCTTTTACTCGTAGCTTAACACTCATGTAAAAAAGGTTATCATTTTACTACATATAGTTTTAGACTCAACTCTAAGTCTAATTCTAATACGCCAACGATTAAGATAGCATAAAGCCGGTGGATTAGTTTGTACAGTATTAGCAAAAATGCTTGCTAATGCTAATACTTTCTAAACGCAAATTTGAATGTTGATTGATCGAATGAATGAAAGTGACAAAAAAATTGTATCTCGGCACGTGCACACCGTGTGTAATTGCGCAGAATACACCAGTCAAATGAAAAGGAATACCCGTCTGAAATTCTAGAAACAACTAAAGATGTATTGTACTTCTACATCAACTCAAGAATAGCAATAGTTGTTCTAAAAAATTGTTACACTTCTAAAATCTATATGAGAGAGTTTATTACTATTACTCGTGATATGTTACGCTTACTGAATAGAACTACTACCGTCGCAACACAGCACTATTATACTCAAAGTCATTGAAACTGAAAAAAGAGAACAAGCAAAAAAAGTCAAAAAAATCGCCGCCTCATAGATGTTTTGGCCAACTCGAGAGGAGTAATCTATCCAAGTCAACAAAGAAGCTAAAGTTATCATCCTGTAGTAGAAGTACCTACCTAACCTTCCTACTGAAGGAATAACACCAAAACGATTCGATGAATGCTAAAAACTGTACTTAACCTCACACGTATTAACTAATTAAGCATTTTCGACTCAAACTTAACAAGCTTAATGCGCTTAACGCCTCCCCCCTTAGTCACGGCCCGTCGTTGCTTTCTTTTTCTGCACTTTGTTCGTGATCTGCTTCGCGCGCTGTGCGTACTTCAGGCTCATCAGCGTCTCGTCGCAGTTTGACTGCGCCGGCGAGCAGTTCATGAACATGAGCGTCTTCGCCGTGCCGCCCAGGGTGTCCTCCATCAGCTGCGTCAGCTTGTGGTTCCGGTACGGGATGTGCGACTGCTTCGACGTCAGCGACTGGATCACGTCGCCCAGCGCCGTCAAGCTCTTGTTGATCTCGATCGCCTCCTTGGCCGCGTTGCCCGTCACTTCGGACTTCGCCAGGCGTTCGCTGCCCGCCAAGTCGCACAGCAGCATCTTCCCCTTTACCATCTCCTTGGTGCCCTTGTTCACGCTGGTGATCGAGATAATCACGATCAGGTGCGAGCGCGACGACTCCGCGTTCATCGCCGTCGCTCACGTTTTCCTCTACGAGAAGCCGCCGTCGATCAGGTGCAGCAGCTGCTTGCTGGAGTTGGCGTCTTTCTCCAGCACGCCCTGGTACTCGACTGCGCCGGCTTTGTCCTTCTTGATCTCGATCTTTTATGGTTTTTCCTGCGTCATCAGGCGACCCCCCTTCCTCATGTTCACCTGCTCGGCCACGAGCAGCAAGTCCGTGAACTGCGCCTGGTAGAGCTCCATCATGCGGACCTGTTGGAGTTAGGATTTAGAATTAACTGCGCCTGGTAGAGCTCCATCGTGTTGGAGTTAGACTTGAGAATTGTAATAATGGACAAGCGATGGATATGTCACTGTCACAGGTGATATAAGTTTAAGTAGTTAAAATTGCGTCGAATGAAAAAGCTTTTAGTTTTTCATACAGTTTCCGCGCAAGTCCAAACTCGGGCTGTGTGACGAGGATTTAGTGAACCGGCTTGCTGGGCTTGCGGAAAGAAAATTCGCATATATCTGAGAGTCTTACTCTTGAGCTAGGCGACGATTCATGAGGATTGACTCACGTATGCTTCTGACGAAGAGTATGAGCTAGTGGCTTACAGATAGGATGAATTGATATATATCAATATCCTGTAATAATCGTTACGGAACGCTAAGTTCTTATAAGAAGAAAACAGGTTTCTCAAAATGGGACGTTACCCGTCCCAATATAGCACCAATACCAAACATACCCAAGCTAAACCATTCTAAGATACCAGCTAAAGCTAAACTCACCGTGAACGTGTACGTGAACTATAAATTATATAATAAAATATAATTATAAAAGTGAACTATTATATAAACTCACCGTGAACGTGAACTCGAAGCGGGTCTCGTCGCGCGCCCTGATCCGAAACAGCTCGTCGCACATCCTCGGAATAACGCCCTTCATTTCTTCCGAGTGTGGGTCTCCCGTCATCGTAAACGTCTTCCCCGCTCCCGTCTGCCCGTACGCGAAGATGGTCACGTTGTACCCGTCAAAGCTCGACTGGATCAAGTCCCTACAGTCTTCGAACACGGTGGCCTGGTTGCCGGGATTCCACACGGCGTCGAAAATGAACTCGCCGCCCCCTTCCACCTCGCATGTTATCATGTCCTTCGCGTGCGCCACCTGCTTGTCTCCGTTGTCTCACTCGCGCTTGTTGAACGGCCGGATCCGCACGAACACCCGGATGCTCCCCTTCAGGCTCTCGATGCTGTTGTGCACGCGCTTTCGCCGGATGTCTAGCTCGGTGATTTCGTCCTCGCCCAAAAAACATCACTTCGACTCTCACACCATGCGGCTGCACTCCTCCAGCCAGCCCTTCAGTTCCTCGATGTCTTCACTCGAAGCGTACGTCTCCGTCTTCGGCATGAACGCTCAGATTTGCTTGCGCAACTCGATGCGCTTACTCTCCGCCTTTAGCCACGCCTCCGCGTCGCGCATCTGCTTCACCTCATTTTCATTACAATTTCAGTCGTGGCACGCCCTCAGCGCCTTCTTCACCTGCTCGAAGTTGTAGGGGAATTCACTCATGCGGTCCTCCAGCCCGCGCACCGCGTTCAGTTTCTTGATCTCCTTCTCGAACTTTTTCTCTCAGTCCTCGATAAACTTGCCGTCTAGCCCGGCCGCCTTACTACTGCGCGATTCACGTCTTCACCTCGTCCGGGTTGCCACTCGCAAGTGCCTTCTCCAAAGCTTTTCTTCACCCATCAGTGTTCGCGAACCCCTTCATCTTGGTGTTCCACTTCGCGACTTCGTACCCTTTCAGCAGCTTCTTGTTCTTGGCCTTGGTGAGGATCTCGAGCATCTTGTCGCCGTCGCCTGTAGTATTACGTTTATGGCGGGTATAAAAATAAATAGTTTTAGATTAGAGTGTTTGTGTTTTTGTTTTTCACTTGTAGTTGTAGTAGAAGATATGGATAGAGAAGGGAAAAAAGGTTTTGTTTTTGTATAACGTTTGAAGAAGCGAGCGTCCAGAAACTTGACCGCAGACTATGGTTCAGTTTGTAGATCGACAAGTATTGTAGTATTGGATACTTATTAGATGTATGAGTTTTCGATCCTGTGTAACCTCCTATCGAATGTAGCACCTTGATTAAGATTGATAAGTAGTACCTGCACAACCGAAAGCATTTAAGCATAACTCACTGTTTTCCAGTGCCTTGTTCAGTTCGTCCCGCACCTTAATCCGCTCCAGCTCCAGCTCCGCGTCCTTCTTCGCCTTGTCGATCAGCGCGGGGTCCACGCCGTTCTTCCTTCACTCTTCCTACAGCTTCGGGATCAAGTCCATCTTCTTGTTCCGCAGGGCATCCACCGCTTTGGTCACGAATTCGTCCTTCTTTTTGAGCGTTACCATGCGTTTGTCACTACGCCTCCTGCAGCGCCTCCAGCCGCTTGTAGCTGTCTCAGTGCTTCGTCTGCAGCTCGCTCTAGCTGGCTTCCTTCAATTGAGTCAGCTATTCGAGGCTGATGTTCAGGATCTCCGTGTCGTCGCCCTCGATGGCGTCCTCCAGGTTCGTGACCACCTCGACGACGGCCTCCTCGACGGTGCTCACCTCGATTGCGATGCCGTTCTCGTCGACCTTGCCCACGCGGAACTTGTTCTTGCCGCCAGTACCGCCACCTGCGTCCTTCAGCATCTGCGCCTTCAAGCTGTCCACCGGCCGCGTCATTTGGCTCTTCCGCAACTTGCCTTTCTGGAAGGCCACCTCCTCGACCGCCAGGTCCGGCGCCAGCTCGCCACTGTTGAGGCTCTGCAGCTGCTTGCGCATGTTGGCCACTTCCTCGCGGTCCGGGATGTTGAGCCTCTCTCCTCGAGCCGCAGCTTGCTTGGTGAGCCAGGTGGCCAGGTCGACGCCGTGCTCGTGCGCTGCGTCCTCGTCGTCGGAGTCGACGATCATGCCCACGTGGTCCTCGTCGTACTTCTCCAGCGCGTTGGACCACTCATTGTCTTTGCCTGGAGAGGAGAGGTGAGGAGAAAAAAGTGAGTAAAGATAAGAATAGAATGTGTGAAAACATTTAGATTTAGATTTAGATTTAGAACTCAAAGCGAAAGCGGTGCTCGGCTCGGGAAGTGGAAAAAGATTTTTGTTTGCACGAAAACGATGAGCAGATATGGTATACTTATTATTTTTATTTGCACGAAAACGAATCCAACTCCCGACATGGTATACTTATTGTTGTAAGGACCTTGATCGCTAAGCCACCAGGCATTGAAGCACCTGCTTCATTAAATAAGCAAAAGTATTCACTATACTTATACAATCGTATCTCACCCTCGTTGTACAGGCACCCCGCGTTGCGCAGCAGCATGCCCATCTTGAGGTCCCAATTCGCTTCCGCCCGGTCCATCGCCGTTTTCCCTGCGAAGTCCTTGACGTTCCGATGCGCGCCCATGTTCAGCAGCACCTCGACGATCCGCCGGTCCCGCATCTCCACCGACACCATCATGGGCGTGGCCCCATTATAATCACGCTTGTCGATATAGGCGCCGCGGTGCACGATCATCTCCACGATTTTGGCCTGGTTGGAGTCCTGGCTCTTTCAGTCGATCAACGCGCTGGTCTTGCGGCACGTGTGGTGCAGCGCGCTCTTGTGCGTGTCGTCCACGCGGTTGATGTCCAAGTTGGGGTGCGCGAGGATGAACTCGGCGGTTTTCAGCTGCCCGAAGCCGCCAGCGTACATGAGCAGCGTGCGGTTGCGCGTGTCGTGCGCGTTGGGGGAGATGGTGCCCGACAGCTTGTGCAGCTCGTGGCCCCAGGTGATAGGGTTGCCTGATAAGGTGTAATGAAATGTGAGTAAGTAAATGTATACTGGAAAAAAGAAAAAGTTTGAGATTGGAGATCAAAAAGTTTTTTGAAACCGAAATATTTTTGAACAATGTCTGGAAAATTTTAGAGTTCCGACATTGAAAATGACACTATGATATTCTATGTCTGGCCATGGAAATGACAGTATGATATTCTATGTCTGGTTAAGCCGGGGTCAAAAAGGCACGTAGCTCAAATCCAAATTTTAGCATATCTCACCCATCTGTTCCTGCAGCTGCTCCACATTCCCGTCCTTCGCGGCCTGCAGCGCCAACTTCGTCCGCTCAGACCCCGTCAACTTGCTCTTCTTCTGCAGCTCCGGCTCCACGCCCTTGCAGAACACCTCCAGCCCGTTGTAGGGGTTGATGCTGTACCAGCTCGCCCACCCGTTCAGGTGCTGGCCCTGACTCTTGCCGTCCGCCGTGAGGATCCGGTGCGATTCGACCAGCGCCTTGTTGTCTCACGTGGCGCTCACCGCCACGCAGTTGAACATCGCGCCCAGCTTCAGCACGCCTAATGGCTCGCCGCTGCTCTCCTCCACCGGGTACACCGGGATGCCGTCACTAGGCGGTCACTTGGTATTGCGTAGATGTGTGCGGCTCCATCAGGAAGGGCGTCTCGGACGAGAGCATCTTCCTTCATACAAAGTCCTTCTCCTTCATGATCAGCGGGTCGCCCCGTTTCGACTTGATGGAGATCCAGCCCTGCGTCACCTTCACCTCGCCGCTGTCAGCGGTTCATGACGCCCGTCCGCCTGCGCCTCCCTGCTTGCCACTCACCACCACAATGGCAATGCGCCTCCCTCACGGCGCGTGGTTGCGGATGATCTTGAACCGCTGGAACTGCGCCACTTCCAGCAGCACCTTGGAGTTCAGCTCGATGCCTCATCTCAGCGTCACAGGATTGATGGTGAGGTACGTCTGCATCTCATCTAGGTGCTCCGTGTCGATCAGCGAGCCGTGCTTGCGCAAATGATTATAAGCCTTGCCGAACTTGTCCACCTTGAGGGCGACCTTGCGCCCATCGTTGGTTTCGCAATCGATCCAGCCCATGGGGGTGGTGTCGGAGACGGAGACCTGGAGGTGGATTGGGATGGATTTAGAATTAGATTTTAGGTGTAGGAGTTATTAAATTATTTACGTACACGACAGACACAGAGCTACGGTCGTGGAATTACAAATTTAGGTCGTCTTTGTAGGCCAAAAGTATAGCAAAAAGGTTTTAGAGGGATGCAGCTGGCGGGCGTGAGTAACACGAAAGGATGCCCCAGTACGCGTGCATGGGATTCCTCGCGAGTTCCGTGGAGATCGGTTTTCCGACGCTGACAAGAACGGGCAAGCAGCTGATGAATATGATTGGTTCTGATGTCACCAAAGGTGAGGTGGCGCCGTTCGATCTAAGTGTGGCAAAAATTATTATTTGAGAATCATTTAGTCTCAAGTCCGGTTAGCTCACCCCCCCCAATATGACTGGATACAAACAAGAACAACCATTCAACCACTCAAAAAGAAAAACAAGCAATTCTCACCTGAAACTCTCCAGTCGCCTTGTTCTCCTTGTACTCGACGACTTGCTGCACCTTAATTCGCCTGTCGCTCTTGCTCATCCCCACCTGCACCACCTTAACTAATCCTTGAAACGGCAATTTACTAGATCTCCTGGCTTGTGTCGTCTTCGGTGAGCGTCATGGGCACGCCGTCGAAGAGAATAGCGCACACATCCCCGTCCTTGTAGGCCATGTAGAGAGAAGTCTCCTTCGTGAGGATCTTGCCGTTTGCCTTGGCCTTGGCCTGCATGCCCATTGGTTGGTTGGCCTTGGCTTGGGCCATCTTGATGTGGTGGTTATGCTTATGGTTATGAGAATGAGTTATACGCGTTGGTTATAGTTATAGAAAAGAACTGTATTGTAGAAAAAGTCGAACTGGTGTTACCAAAGTGGTTTCACAACAGAACGACGAAAAGGAAAATGATCTCGGTCTCAAAAAACAACGAAAGAAGTCACGAGGTAACAAACTTTGAACGATCTCCTGCTTGTACTTACACAAGTCAAAGCTTTTATTTTTAGGGGGATAAAAATATTGTGAGTTTACAATCGATGACATGACTTGGAACAAACTAGCTTGCAAGAGACGGTGACGAACTGACCAAGATCGTAATCATAATTCAGACAGTGAGAGAGGCGTATGCATATTAAGGTTGCTATATATCTGCATTTCGATTGTTGACCGTTGTGATGACTCAGACTCACTATCCCTTTGAAACGTATTCGTCCTGTAGTCGTACTCGTACATGTAGACTCCTCCAGAAACATCAAAACGCGAAACATCTAAATTCCTTTGTGGCTAAACTCGACCAAAACACGTACTTAGATTGAGTACCGACATACCTTGACATCATGTAGATAATATAAATCGACTACACGTAGCAGGTTGAATTCATCCTCTAGTATAGTTACACGTGCAGTCTATCAAATTCTCTGTCTTCAGAAACTTTCTTCAACATCACATACAAAACATAACTGCACGCCAACGCGAATACCAAACAGAAACACTATAAATGAAAATCTAATAACCTTAACCACAGTCTTCATAATCATTGACATTGTTTACCCGTGGTGATTTTACCACGCTTAGTGTTCCTCCTCATAATCATACTCCTCGTCCATTCCGTCTTGAGCGTCCAAGGCGCTTTGCAATTCGGTGATGCTCTTAAAAATCGCCTCATCGACTTCCTGTTCACATATCTTCACTCGTATCTTGTCCGTCTTGATAAGAATCTTTTCACCTTCATCATCTTCATCGCCAAAAGGTAGATCGTCACTCAGCTTTCTGCCGTAGAGACTCTCACCCGACTGCTTCATCACATCCTTGTCTGCAGCTTTCGGATCGTGAACCATCACCTGGTCCACCGCAACAAACCGGTTGCTTCCTTTGCCCAGCCCCACCCCGGTCACGGTGTGCATGTCCAAGATCATGAATATCCCCTTGCCAAGGGCCGCCATTCAAATCGGGTCAAGCTCCACATCGGTCGTGTCGTCCGCGCCGACCCACCAGGTTTGCAACCTAGTGCTGCTGCACGGCGTCCGTTCCACCAGGTCCTGCGCGTAGTGCTGCACGTCGTCCGTCGCGTACATGATATAGCAGCCGTCCAGCGATCTGTAGACGGGTCGAGTGTCAAACAGCTCGCCCTGGATGCTGACGTAGGTGCCGCTCATAGCACCGCAGAGTTAAGCGACCTCGCCGTCAAAGTCGTTTCTCCGGTCGCTAATGTTGACCTGGATGCACACGGGCGGCTCTGGCTCCGGGTGCTGTGAGTGTGGCACGTCCATATTGTCATAGGCCGCGGGAGTGCCAAGTGTGCCGTCTATGCCCGGAGTGACGCCGCCGTCTGTCGTGCAACCTTGGTCGGTAAATGCGCCGCGATCTTCGGTGGCGTCTGCACCTGCTCCACTTTGAGCTCGAGGCTCCTGCCCCTGCGAGTATCCCGGCGCCATGTCAGCGACCATATCTGCCATCGCGGTTTCTTCCTCGTCGCACTCTGCTTCAAACTCGTGCAGTGCTTGGGAGAGACTGTCGCGCTTCGCGTGTTCCCGCGCGACTGACGGAGGGTCCACCGACGGGATTCCAAAGTTTTCATCATCGTATGGATTAGGGAGCGCCGGCTCATCATTCGGCGTGTCTACAACATCTTCATCGTTCGCCGTGCCTACGGTTTCATAAGCAGGTGGACCGTCAGCCTCAGCCATCTGATAAGGCTAGAATTCCTTCGCTTCTATACTTTCTTTCATCTCATGCAACGACCTATTCAGCTGATCAAAGGAAGTTTCTTTCATCTCATGCAACGACCTATTCAGCTGATCAAAGGAATCCTGTTTCATCTCATGCAACGACCTATTCAGCTGATCAAAGGAATCCTGCTCGTCGTCGAGATCACCTGCGACATCGTCTGCACCACTGTCCTGACTATCCAGTCCGAAGTCTGCAAAAGCCGCCATAGCGCGATCATGGTTGGCCCGCGTGGTGTCGCGCTTCGTTTGCTGCTGCTTGAAACGTTCGTACTCCTCTGCTTCTTTTTGTGCTTCAAGCTCAGATTCGTTGAGCTCGGAAACAGAAGCAGTAAGTTTGTCGTCCATCAGATCAACCACAACGGGTTCGCTCTGCGACACGCCGTTGTCAACCACAACGGGTTCGCTCTGCGACACAGTCAAGCTCTGACTCGGCCCGGCCTGTGCATGCGTGCCCTCTGTTGTGACACGTTGACGCAAGCTTTCCCTTTCCCTCTCGAGCTCTGGTACTGGTTCGCCCTCTCGCTCTTCGGTAGGAGACTCACCGATGTCAACGACTATGTCTTCGGTAGGAGACTCACCGATGTCTGCTGGCTGATTCGACAGGCTCGCGATCTGACCTGCAGGCGTCGCGTTCCGGCTGAGGATCTGCTCCATAGCTTTCAAAGAATGTTGCATGAGGGGCCTGCTCGGAGGGGAATTCGCGTTTCCGTTTCCGTTCAGGCTCAGGTTTCAGATCATTCCAGGCTTAATCGGTGAGGCGTTTCTCGAAGCGTTTCTCGACATCGACTGCGCAAGATTAGCGGGAGAGCCGTGATTCGACAAGCTGACGATCCTGCCTACCGGATATCATGCCACCTGCTCAACTTCGTGCTCATTCTACGACACAAACTTCTCCTTCTCAGCAGAGGAAACTGCTTCAAATTCGTCATCCTTCTCTTTCATGTTGCTGCGCGTCTGCTCTCACCGCATTTCAGCAGCTGCCAGGGCTGCTTCCTCCCGTGCGAGTCATTCTTCTTCTTTCACGCTCATCTTGCGATCCACAGGGGACGCGCCGTGGTACTCGTGGAGGGGAACTTGCGCCGTGGCCGAAGCTGATCACACAGATCCTGACCTTGGCTTCGCATCAGCCGCTTCGCATCGTGATTCTGATTCCTCCTGTGCCTGTCGTTGCGGAGGACCGAAGTCATACTGCTGCGAGTCACCCACCACTGGTGTTGGTGTATCCAGCGGCACCATTTCTTCATTTCCACTCTCTTGCCTCGCATGACTCAGTCCACTCAGCTGCTGGTGCAGCAAGTCAGATGAGCGCATACTCTTAAATCAGTCGCGGCCCAGCTGGCTTTTCTGCGGCGAGTCGTAAATGGTTGGGTTGTAGTAATCCTCGGTATCGCCGTCGCCACTGCTGCTTGAGCTTGGTCTTGCGCCAGCGCCCACACCGCCTGCACCAAGGTCGTCGGCTCCTGCATGGTCACCAGGAGCAGCATCTTCGTTCTTCACGCTACGCCGACCCTCCTGCTTCAGTCCAACCTCACCAAGCGAGCTCACGGAATGCTTCGGGTACACTCCGTACATGTCAGAGTTCCGCGCGGATGCCATGTCGCTGAAAGACTTCATGTCGCGCTTGGAAGATGCGTAGTCGCGCTTCTTCAACTTCACATCAGACGATTCTTCTTATCAGATGACCTCGTCAACAAACTTCTTCCCACTCGACCCTGACCCTGCAGCAACACGCCCGTGGTTCAGTTCCGGCACGCGCTCGCGCGACGGCCGGCGCATCGGCTCGTCGTCATCCACGTGCCTAGCTGCTTCTCACTCCTTACCTTCAACAACGTGGTCGTCGAATGCGTACGCGCCAATCGCCTTCTCGATCGCGTTCTACTGCTGGTGCGACACGGACTCGAAGTACTTCTCTTTCTGACCACTGCTATTGCTATTCCTTGTAGTTGTACTGCTCTTCCTCAACTTATCTGCATTCTCTACAAACGCCGTCAAGTCGTTAGTGATTTCGGTGATTTTCGACTTGGTGTCGTGGAGGTGCCGCTTGGACTCGCGCAGCTCGCGATCTTGTTCGCGCTCGTCACCACTCACACTCGACGACCCACTCGGAGATCACGACGCGCTGGCGCTCTGGCTATGGCTAGCACTACCTGAACTACCTGACGAACTGCTGTTGCTACTACTGCCAGAGCGAGATTCGGAATCGATTGACTTTGACTTAGACGATCGTGATTTTGAAGTGGCGCTACTTTTGGACTGCGATGTCTTGGACGACTTGGACCGAGATGACTTCTAAGTCTTTGATGACTTCTTGGAGTGTTGAGACGTTTCCGACTTAAAGGATTTGTGGGACTTGCTGGCATGAGACTTCGACTTGCTTGCTTCCGACTTACTGGACTTGCTCTTAGTCTTATGCGATTTGCTTTTGCGGGATGGCGACCTGCTGCTCTTATGAGACTTACTCGGGTGAGACTTTCTGCTCCTGTGCGTGCTACCTTTGCTGCGTTCGGTGCGGCTGTAGCTGGTGCCGCTGCGTCCCTCATCACTGCCACTGGCGCTTTCACTCCCGCTATAACTGCCACTCTCGCTGCCGCTACTGCTACGACTGTCACTGCCACTGCCACTGCGGCTGTCGCTCTCAGACGCTGACTGCACCGAATCAGAAGAGGACGCAGAAGCTGAAGCAGCTTGCTGCCGCGACCGTTTAGAGCGACGCGAACGCCTACGCCTCGACGATCGCTCCGAACGTCCCGTAGCAGACGAGGATACCGCACTGCTCGATACCGCACTGCTCGATACTGCACTGCTTGACACCGCACTGCTCGACACTGCTGACGACGAAGCTGCACTCCGTCGGCTTTCCCGTTTGCTCTTGCGCAGTTGATCTTGATCTTGGTTCAGGCTTTTTTCAGTCCAAGATTTGCCTGATGCGCGCGTCTCGCCAGGTACTGAGCGTCTCGTAGTTGCTGCACTTGCCCGAGGATACTCTCTCCGCTGGCGACTCGTCGATTCGCTTTCAGTCGCAGACCGAATCGTCGCGGGCTGTCCAGCTTGTTCCAGCCGGCTGAATCGGTTGGCACTGCTTGTAGTTGTGCCTCGGCCGATTGGCTCGAGAACGAGATCAGCCATCATTTCGTCTCAGACCGTGCCAAGGTCGGCCTCAGCTTCTTCTCAGTCCACTTCGTGGTTATCGACGATCTCGGGTGAAGCTTGCTCATCATCAGAGTCGAAGCCAAGCTCACCTCCGAGTTTCATGGGCGACTCGCCGATGTCCTCGACAAGTACAAGTTCCGGCACTGACCTGGTAGACGCTCTAGCGCCTAAGCTTGGCTGCGGTGGTCACACCGGCGCAAGACCCGCCACGTCTGTCACATCACTCGCATATGTCATCCCAGTCTCTGCTCTTCCCCTTACACGCTCCTCTAACGCCTATTTTTCGGCCGTTCATTCCGTTAGTCAACGTTCCGCCCGCAGCGCGCTCAAATCAATGTTACTACAGGCTCATCCGCACACCCCCGTATTCTTCATCCTGCGTGTTGTCGTACTCGATAAACTGCCCATGCAGGAAGCACTTCGCCTTAACCTTCCAGGCGTGCAGCTGGTGGAACGCGCTCTACTTCTTCTTTTCACTAGACGCGACTCAGCTAACTACTACAGCAGCTTTGTCTCACTAGCGTTTTCCGTAGGCGTTGTTGACACGGCGCTTACTAACTACTAATTGTTATTAGATGGTCTTCTGCAAACTCGCGCGCTGGTCACTATTCAGATTGGAATAGGAGGGACTTCTTGTTCCTAATCGCTCTAGGCCTGTTCTTGTCGCGTCATGGTCATCTACTACTCGCACTGGATCGGACAACCTGCTTCAACAGAACTTCCGTCGGCTTGCAGCCCACCGCAAAGTCCTTGAGCTTCAGCAGACCGTGCATCTTGTGTTCGCGCTCACTACCGGACACAGCTCGCGAACACACCGCTCTACAACGCCAGCATCAACCCCTCGCGATTCACGAGCTTCAACTCACTAGCGCAGCTTCTCGATCGCACGACGTCACTCGATGCCCTTCTTGTACACGATGCGCTTCGCATTCCCACCGGCTCCATCTGCCTCTTCCTCTTCTTTGTCAGCAAGCGCCTTCCACTTCTTCACGTTTTCCTTCAGGTCGCCGATCTTGCCGACGATCTCACTACTTGCGCGTGCGCAAGCGCTCGCTACTACCCGAACACGGGGTTCGGCTTCTGGGCGTTGTTGTGAGTGACGACGACGTTGGTTTTGGTAGACTTTGAGTTGCCGCTCTTGATACTCGCACTCGCACTCGCTCCGCTGTTGTTGCTAAACAGACTCGCACTCCTTGATCACACCACATCTTGATCATGTTCATGTCCTTGCTCGTCCTTCCTCACCAACTCTTTCTCAACCCGCAGCCCGGTCAGTACACTCGAGTACTTCATTCTCCACGTGTCTAGCGCATCCTTCATCGCTTCTCTCACTAATCTCTTCTTGTTCCGTCAAAGCCGGTCGTCCAGCCGCTTAACGAGCGCACCCACCTGCATATCGACTGCGTAGCGTTCCTTCCAGTCAGTGAGGCCAGCCGCGAGGTTGAGCTTTCACTTATTTGAGTTCAGCATTGGAGTAGCAGTAGAGTTTCAGTTGAGAGCAGGCGGCATGTTGAGCTTAGGAGGTGGCATCATCGGCGTGCTACGGGAGCGCATGTGGCTACCTCCACCGACGTCAGTAGGCGTAGCATTGCTCGTGCCGTGAAATAGACCGGTTAAGTCGAGACCTGCGAACTCTAACCGCGCCTGACTGGGCGTCTGTTGCATCATGCTTGGTGTAGAGTGCGGGACGTAAGACGCACTCTGTCCACCTATGTTCGGGTTCAGCAAAAGCTTGCCGTAGTTGCCGTAGCGACTCGGCGTGCCCGGCAGTGAACCCGTAGCCGTAGTGCCCTGCATACCCTGCATCTGCATGTTGTTCGCATAAGCCGGTGGCTGCTGCTGCACGAGAGCGTGCTGTCCCTCGAAGTGTTGTTGTTGGTACGAGCTAAACTTGTTCGGCGTGCTCTGTGCAGATAGTGCATCGCGTAGAAAGTTTTTGTCAGACACCGGATCAACTGGCGAATGCATCTGCTGCTGCTGCTGCTGCTGCGGATACGCAGATGCACTGACACTACCGCCACCGTAGCCCGCCGGTTGCATCGGGCCGCTGGCACCACCTGACCGCACGCCCCTGTGTGGTGCATAAATGTCTGGCGTGCTCATACTGGCACCCACACCACCAGAATCTCCGAGTCCACCAAGAAAGCTTCAGATTTCAGCCTCAACCTCTGCGTTCTCAGAGTTGCGCCGCTCACCACGGACACGCTTCGGCGAGGGCGGTACGGGAAATGAACCCATCGGCGCCGCCGGCGCAAGAACTCGGTCGTTAGGAGACATCGTCACCTGCTGACCCCAGCGGTCGCGACCGACCTGACGCGGCTGCTGCTGAACCTGCATCTGCGCCGGCGCCATGGAATGCTGTCCTTCCATCAGCATCGTCGGTGGTGGCAGGTGGTAGAGATGTTTACTGCCACCACCCGAACTGTGAGTCTGAGTGCAGCGAGGTGCTGCGCTACTAACTAGCCTACCGTCAGCGGATGCTCGCGTTACTAGTTCCCAATCTGCCGCACGTTTTGGATGGCGTCGTCGAGCGGAGAACCAGTTGTGGGCGAACATGTTGCAGCGCCAAGCCGAAACGGATCGCGCGGCTGCGGCGGCGGTGCGTAGAGAGCCTTTTGTAAGGCGGCGACGCCGTTGGCGTCTAAGTCAAGAGACGGAGAGAACATGGCTTTGGACTCCGTATTATTTATTTATTGAAGCTGAAGTTGTCCTGTACGTTGTGAAAGTGCATTGATGCATTGAATGATGGTAAAGGTAATGAACAAATACAGTCGAACCTATTGACGACAAACAGAAAACAAAATCACACACGATCAGCGGAGGTATAGTTCCCACGTATCAATGGCACCACGACAATAATGCTGTACGGGTAACAGCACGAACGACTGTCAACATGGTTCTTCAACATCATCGGCGGACCAAATACGCGGTTCAAGATCAACATCGATCATAGTCACTCACGTTGCTCCCACTACACTAGTTCGATTTCGATTTTGGATTTTTAGTATAAGTCTGCATCCCTCACGCTCATTTGAGCCGTTATTTAGTACTGCTAATATATTATTATTCTGTCTACTGCTCCATCAAATCTGCATCATCGTCCTCTCCTGGAAGCGGCGCTGCGGCTGCCGTCAATGCTTCTTCCTCTTGCTCTGCCGTAGGTGCGGGCACGTTTTCGGGCGGTAGCGCAGCAAATTCTTGTACAGCACCGTCGGCTTCTTCCCCTCCGTTAGGACTTACAGACGATACCCCACCTATACCTCCAGTCTGTTCCACACTTTCCACGTCCTTATTGTTCAGAGCCTGCGTGTGACTTCCCATCGCATCCTCGTACATGTTCGCGAACGTGATCCACTGTGTGCCGAAGTTCGTCGTATCCTGTCCGTCGTGCGACATAAAGTCCTGATACGCCTCGCCGATGCGCCGCATCATGTCTGGATCGACAACAGGATTTCGTCCCTCCATGTGCGCGAGGACGATTTCGGAGCGCATCTTTCTGAGCTCGGCCTCGGCGTCCTACAGCTTCATGGGCGGCGGCTGCTCGTCGGCGGGCTTGGGGCTGAAACAAGTGATAAATGATGTCGTAAATTGGTATTGGAGCTCCTGATGATTTTACCATACCTATATTATGATTGAATGAGAATATAATAATTATGAATTCGCAGAAGCAGATGAAGAACATAAGACAACGTTAACGATTACTAAACTCACTCCACCCCCAGCCACTCCCTGCTCTACGAACTACTAGTGCGGGCTGCAGTAGTCCCACGTGTACTTCTCTTTCACGAACCGATCACTACGCCTGCATGCTCCACCTCTAGTTCGGATCCACCGGGCACGCGTGGAAGAACTGGTTCGAAGCATTTGGGTTCCCACTGTTACTAGCTGCTGTCCTCCACATACGCCTCGCACAGGTTGTTCGGGAACGGCTGGTCCCGCGTGCGCCCGTCACTAGATCTTGCGCATGATCGCCACTCACACCCTGTCTTTAAACGGTATATCACTATAGCTTGCTATCGGGCACGCTACTAGTACTTGAGGTACAGGTCCCGGTTCCACGCGCACCGTCACCCGTAGTGGCTCGTGCCCTGGCCAATGCTACTACCTACTAGGGCTCTCTCACTGCTCATCACCCGTTACTAGACGAAGCCGTGCGCGTCGGTGGAGCCTCACGGGCCCATGTCGCTGCCACTACTACAAGTCAGATATGCCGCTGCTACTAGCTGTTACTAGCTACTACTAACTGGTTGAGACGGCGTTCGGTCCCTCACTGCCCCCGTAGCTGCCTGCGTTACTACGCTCATCAGTGGTCGAACATCGGACTGTCGGGCACACAGCGGTCCCAGAACTCGCCCGTGGGTTGTCTGTTTTCTCCGATCGCCAGCACACGCCCCACGTTCTGGTCCCACTTATACAGTCGATGATCATAACCTTCGGGGTCCACGTACCCCTCCCGTCACACGGCACACCGGTCACTAGTAGCCCGCGCTGTCAAAGGGGTTTTTCACGTCCAGCTCCGTCTTGCCGCCCTTGAGGAACACCTCCTCGTACGTCGTTCTGTCGCTACCTTTATTCTCACTCTGGCCCTCACCCCCAGGCGCGCTCTCCCCGGTTCCCGCCTCACTGGAGTCGCCATCAACTTTCCCCCCTCCACCACCTCCAAGCGACGGCGTCCGATAATCCCGCTTTATCTTCTCCAGATCCTCCTGCTCGTTCTTGATCCACCGCTTGTCCACCTTGCAATACGCAAACGGACTTCCCAGCTGCCGCTTGCACGTGCTGAAGCCCTTCTGAATGCACACGCACCCCGTTGCTGTCCTATGCACGAAATTTTTCGAGTCCTTACTAGATGCCTTTCATACTTGGGTCACTAGTTACTACAACTACTCACTCCGCTGCCACACGCCCTTACTACACCGCTACTTTCCGCTATAGGTCACTAATCCTCATACAGCTTACTATCTATTGCTCATGCTACTACCGTTTCTACCCGTCGCCGATGGTGCTGCCCTGGTCAACCCCGAAGCTCAGTGCCACGTCCTTCTTCTCGTCGAAGCTGCTCTCCCCTTCCCCGCCCGGCGACAGCGTTTTCGTGTCACTACCTGCTACTACGGGTCGAGGAACTTGAGCAGCTTGCTCTGTCCCACGACGTAGTCACTATGATATGCCTGAGTCTTCGAACATGCGGCCTTGGACTAGCATCTTCTCGAAGCGCCTGTGAATGTCACTACAAGCCTCAAATGACGTCGTCACTAGCCCTTTGACACGGCCATGAGCGTGTTCCGTTCGTGCTCTCACTTCTCGTTACTAGCCCATCTCTTATTTATTTCACCCTTTGCCCTTCTAGTTCTACTTCACAGCCCCGGCCCCCGAATGAGAATGACTGTCGGCTATCAACCCCCGCACGTCTCACGCGCCCTTACTAGGAGTAGCTACTACAGCCGCTCCTAAAGTTACGGCACGCGCATCTCCACTCACCGCAGCCTCTTTCAAATTCGCCTACTACTGCTGCCCTCACCGCATGCCGTTCGACGTCAGCTTACTACTCGACCAGGCTACTAGCTACTATCACCGCGTCGCGTCATTATCACGCCTCAAACGTCTGTCTCAGCAGCTCACTAGCTGAACTGCTGCTGCGTCACGCTACTACTTCGAGTTACTAACTGTTGCTATTAGTCACTACCCGAGTTTTCACTCACTATCACTCGAGTCACAGCGTGCCGTTATAGCTACTACGCCGTGCCGGTGCTTTCGGCGGCAGTGAGGTCTGCGTTCGGCTGTAGAGGATCGATGAAGGCGGTGAACCCATAGCCAGAGCCAGAGGAGGTGGACGTAGACGACGTGGAGGTGGAGGTGGATGAGGACGATGTTGCTTTTCCACATCCTCCTCAGGTGGACAGTGTGTCTGACGGGAACTCCGTCGGGAGCTGGTGCAGCTGGTACTGCAGTTGGAGGAGAGCGGTCATGGTATTAGCCTTCGGATTCTGTATATGTCTCAAGTCCAAGTGTGCCGCCTAATACGAACTGTTCAATATTCTATTGCATGTGGAGGCTACACACATCTACTTTAAAAATTTACACATTGAACTGGAAGCTAAACTTGTTTGTCGATTATCGATTTTGATTGAAGTGGATATCCACTTTCCCAGCCGCTATACCTTTAGATACTACTCCTTACCGTGTAATACGTCCTTGTCCCATAGCGATAACATGAACAAACGACTTAGTAAGCTCTGCGTTGATAGTAAAATTTTTTTTCATATTAAGTATCGTATAGCAAAAGGAAATAAAAAACATTCAAATAAATATTTGTATTTCATTTTCAGCTGAGAGTCTCCAGTCATATAGCATCTTCATGTACGGATCATAACCTCGTTGTATTTCTATCTTCTACCCAACCCGTCGCCGCTTAGTCCTATTCCTCACGCTTACCCAACCCGTCGCCGCTTCGCGCCAGGCGTACTGTCGTCCTCACCGTTGCTGGCATCCGTATAGTACCGTCCACCCAGTTCCTTCCCGCCCTCACTTTCGACTCCATCCGCGCCACCCTCTACGTCTACTTCCGTCGCTTCGAGCGCGCCGAAAGCGCGTGCTGCACCGCCGACGCTTAGTGCATCTGCTCCACCACCTAGCATCGACGCATCTGCACGCGTGCGCCGCAGGTCCGCAGTGCTCAGCAGACTGGCTGCCGCTGCCGCATGTGCAGTGTCATCTTCTTCTTCTTCGCCCTCATCTTCATCCGACGACGACGAGGACGACGTGTCAGCCCCTTTCCACCCCTGGAAGTTGCGCGCGAAAAACTTGAGACCGAATTTGGGCGGAAAGTGCTTTGCCGCCTGCAGGTGCGCAAATTTCGTGCGGTAGATCGGGTTCCGCGGTTCGCGCGCGATCTGCAGTAAGCGGCGCACGACGGCACGTTTTTCGGTCTCGGTCTCGGCAGTAGTTTCGGCAATTGCAGTAGTAGTTTCAGCTGTCAACGTCGTCTTTTGCTGCGTGTCCTGCTCGAGTGCGAGATCCAGATCAGTATCGGCGCTCACACCAAACTTGCTAGGCTGTCCGCTAACTGGTGCAGCGCTTGCTGCACTACTGCTGCTGCTGCTACTGCTTGATGAACTGGAACTACTAGAACTGCTGATGCTGCTGCTTGACGAACCAGCTACCTGAGGCTTATCAACTTCACTATCTTTTTCAGCACCTCTACCAAACTTGTGCTTCGCCTCTACTCGCGCAACAGCTTTCTTCAGTGCTTCGGCATGTTTCGCGTCCGCGAGCGAATTGAAAACTGCGTTGTATTCTATTCCCTCAAGATCATCGTCGTCGTCATCAACATCATTATCCTCGTCCTCACCGTCAGCAGCTATTGACACGTTCATCTTTCGACCATTTTTCCCGTCTTCTTCTTCACCATCACCGTCCCCACCCAACAGCATCTGAATACACTCTTCATCCAGTTTGGCGTCGCGGTTGTACCACTGTCTCGACACATCCGCTGTGACTTCACGTCGCTTCGCATCCAGTCTGGATATTTCCTTCAGATAAACTTCACCGTCACCAGTACCCGACTGCATCTCGCGTTCGAGCAGCAGCCGCTGCTGAGCCTGTTGCAGCGCTCTCTCTCACGCGAGTACTTCCGGCGTGAGCGCGTTGGGACCTTGTGCGACTGTACCTCCGACCCCTCCAGCAGCAGCAGCAGCGGGCACTCAGTTCGGAATAAACACCGCCTTGCGCCCCCAGTAGCCGTGCAGCGGGGTCCAGTGCTTTCGCGGCTGCAGCAGGGCGCTCGGCACCACCGCCTGTTGTTTCGCGAGCAGGTCGAACATGGTCTTTGCGCAGGCATACTTGTTGTTCGGAGTGATTAACTTCTCTTTGATCACGCGGAGCGCTGCTGCGTCGAGCATGATAGGCGGCGCAGGCGCCGGCAAAGAGAGCGCGCGCTGCTCCAGCCACAGGCGGCCCAGCAGCAGGAACGCGGTTAGACGCTCGAAGTCCGTTAAGTGGTCCGCTTCTCCATCACCATCAGCCTCACTACAATCATCAACGATGAAGTACTCCACTATAGTCGCGCACAGCAAGTTCCACGCCACCGTTCGAGACTCGTTGCTGCTGAACTGCACCAAAACGCCTGCACCCACGTTCTCGAAGTACGCGTTGAACTGCTGGTAGACGTCGTCAGTTTCGTCACCGTCGATTTGTAGCTTCTTAGCCAAAGCCGAAAACTCCCTAACGATGCTCTGCACATCGAGGTAAACAGCCGCGCCGCGGCGTGCGAGGACGCGGAATGGCACGAGCATGGACTTTGTGTTGCTGTCGTTGTTGTCGACGGGAGCAGGCGCAGATGCCAACCGAAGCTTGTCATTAGAATCTGATGAAGATGAAGCTTTCCTCTTCGACTTCGCGGACTTCTCTTCGCCGTCAACGTCCATGTCATCATCATCATCATCAACATCATCCTCCTGCTCGTCATCAGATGTGCCACCTGCGTGCATCAGCATCGTTCCCAAGTCACGCGCCTGCTTAGTGCGCCACCGGACATCCACATCTTGCTCTTGAACTTGCTCTTCTCCATTCGGATTTGCGGCTTTATTATTGTTATTCAGCACCTCGTCGTAAACTTTCGCGTTCCGCAACTTTTTCGGAAACAGCCTGTCCACCTGCTGAAGCACTTCACCTTCATGGGCATGCGGGTCAGCTTCCTCGGCGAAACGCGCAGAGCGCTCCATCTCTTTTCACCTGCGCGAGCCGGCCATGGCGCACGGACGGTCGAGACCCGCGCGAGCCGGCCATGGCGACTGGAGCTCATGCCCTTGACCCTTTTGGTCCTTCTTCTTCTTGTCTGCCTTTGGCTTTACAACTTTTGGTGCCTTCGGGGGCTTAGCAGCCTTAGCCGCTTGCTTAGCCTGCCTCGCTTCTTTAGCTTGCGCCTGAGCCTTTCGTCTAGCTTCTTCAGCTTCCTGTTTCTTCCGGGCTTTCTCTTCAGCAGCCTTCTTCTTCGCCTCAGCTTTTTCCTCAGCAGCTTTCTTCTTTTCTGCCTTTCGATTATCTTCGTCTGCTAATCTCTGCCAACCAGCTTTTGCTTTGTCCTACTTCGCCTGTGCGCGCTCTCACTTCTCGCGCAACTCACGCATTTTTTTCTCCATAGCAGTTTCTTGCACCTCCTGTACCTGTACCTCCTCCTCCTGTGCTGGCACTGCGGCGGCGGCCGGCGCGTGTGCGTCTGCGGCTGGCGCTTCCGCTTGTGCAGGTGCCGGCGCCGCAGAGGACGAAGATGAACTCGAACTACTTGAGGAGCTCGACATTATATTACGATTTTGATAATATTTATTTCGATTTTTTTTAATAAATACTGTAGGTGTAGCGTAATGCTACGTACTTCCAAAACTTTAAAACAGATGGCTTTGCGGCATACAATAATTCTACGGTGAAACAACTACTTCTTTGAACACGAAACAAGATGAACAATCAAGTGAAACTAACTATGGTAAATAACTAGAGCTAATTAGTCTTAGAAGCGACTGAGTATTGGACTCCATATTACACCAGTGAAACTGTACAAATGCGTTTGCGCAATTTTTTTGTTTCATATGATCAGTTCGTTAAGAGATATATTATTAACGGTTGGTAAACAGAGCAGGAGAGAGAGCGAATGATGTTGAGAGAATTTCAATTAAGAAGAAGAATCAACATCGAATGCAGAGCAAACGTCATGAGTTTCAGTAGAGTCATTAGAAAGAAGTAGAAGTGCAACCAAGCTCAATTTCAAGTTCAAGTAGTAAAGAAAGCGATTCATTTTCAGATCACTGAGTTCGAGTACAACAGCTGTGAGCTGTCGCGGTAGCAGACTTCATCCAGAACGAAGTCGCCCATTTAAGCTCTTTGTACAAGTTTCGTGAAAATCAAAATTAGAGTCGTCGTGCTCCTCAGGCTCACGTTCAACGAGGTTGCGCTTTAGCTTTACGATTACGACCTCTGAAATATGCTCGGAATAAATCCTCCTCCCGCCGATTCCGATTGTTTCCGCATTTTTTCTGCAGTAGTTTGCTGGGCGACGTTCACGTCAGCTTCTTCCAACGCCGCAGCACTCACCTGGTTGTCGCCTAGTCTTTCCCTCAGACCCTCCAACGTCGCCGGACTCAGCACACAGACGACTTTCTTGTGCATATGCGTCAGCTTATTTTTATTCTTGTTCCCTTGCAGCTGCTGGTGCTGCTGCTCTTCCTTTTTGCTAGAGAGCTCCCTGCCATCGATAACCCCTAACCGTTTAACAACTAGCTCCTCTACCCTGCCCTGCGTCATAGCGAAATACGCTGGCGACCGCCCCGAAAAAATCTCACGCACCTTCCACGTACTCGTTCGGTTGCTCAAGCCGCGCAGCAGCATGCTCCACGTGCTTTCATCTCCCTTCGACCAGAAGTACTTGAGGCAAAGCGCCCTGTACCTACTCAACCTGTTCTGCACAAGCCAAGGCAGTTTCTCCTTCTTCTCGGCATTGCAGAGCAGCGAGAAGGGCCAAAACGTGCAAGTCGATGCGTACGGATTGTTCGCCTCCTGAGCTTGCTTGTTAATGTCAGCCGCCGCGACAGCAGCTTGTCCGCCGTCCATTACGCTTCAAATCTTCTGGTCCATTTCACTCATCGTCGTCGTTTCGTCCACAGGTAGCGGCTCCTGCTGCGGTGCCTTGCGCATCGCGTCAAATATGTCTTGCATGTGCGTGGGGTGCGGCGCGGAAAACACCTTCACGTTCGTCTCTTACGGTTTCTCAGCATCATTTTCTAAATCAGTATTCCCTTTTCTGCACAGCCCGTAGTGTAGCGCGTTAATGAACACCGAGTCGTCTGTCATGCAGTCATCAGCGTATTGAGTGCCGCCCCTGTTTAGCAACCGTTTGCGCAGCCCGCGCGCGAGCGATGTCTTTTGCTGAAGAGAAGTAATATTGACATTCGGACGGAGATTGTAAAAAATTTCGCAGTATGATTTTGATTATGTAACTTTTTTCTTACGTATGCGTTCAAGTAATTCGTCAGAACTACATTTACTTTTACGTGCATATTTATTACGTAACTATAACTTTTCTTGAATGAATTTCCGCTACTAGTAAGAAAGCTGCAAAGTTGAAGCAAAAATTCGTGAATGCTGCGTCGCAAATTATTTCTTGTAGAGTGAGCACCAAATGAATTTTTGTTTATGTAACTTTTTTCTTACCAGCTGCGTTCAAAAAATTCATCAATAATTCATCTCAGTAATAATTTGTTACTGAATAGCCTTAAAGTATTTTATCGCGGCTGGTAAGAAAAAATGTGCAAGCACATATATAAATATTATTATTTACAACGACTTGTACTATGTACTCAAATAATCTCATATACTTCTACTCACCTCGTCCCACGTCGAGTACTTGTACCCCTCCAGGAAGTCCTCCTTCTCATCCACATGCTCATTAACTCATTGAACCTTGTTCCACACCCTATCTTGCCGCATGCTATCGAATGTGAAGCCGCTCAGCAAGGGTAGTAAGGTGTTACTAGTTAATTCACCGGTTCTCGAGGAAGAGTTCGTCGGGATCGACCAGCTCGATGAGCTTCTGCGCGGTCTCCTTCTTGAGAGCGTGCCGACTACTACGGGACGCAGAAGAGATGACGAGTTACAGTTACTGCTGTGACTTCTTCCTCAACGTCAACATTTTTAGCTTTGCTTTTGCTCTTGCTATTTTTACTTGTCGCTGTCTTACTGTTACTGCTCGATGTTGTTGTTGCACTCCCAATGACCTGCACGGGCAGGCTGGCATAGAACATGTTTTCGAGCTCAGTCTCGTCGAACTGGATGCCCGCCAGCACACGTGCATCTGCCGCATCGACGGCCTCGTGATCAATCCGGACTCCTTGCGTCGGCGCTGCAGTAGGTATCGGCGTAGGTGTCGGCGCTGTTGACTGCGTCCGCTTCTTCTTCGATGAAGAAGTAGAAGAGACAGAAGCTCACGTCCCAAACAGCCGTCGCTGCACGTTCAGCGGGTTGTATTGGCTACCTTCACTCCTATCACTAGAAGTTTCGGTTCACCCGCTGCATGTGGCTGGTATTATTAAACGTAACCGGTTCGAACGACCGTTCAACGATCTTGATTGTGTTGCGCGGGTCATTGCGCTGCCTAGTGCGCTGCGCTTTGTCCTGGAGACTGTTGGTGAGGTCGTGCAGCTTTTGGTTTGGGTCGATGATTCACGCTCTCACAGCCGCCTGCGAGGCGGTTTCCCAGGGCATGCGGCGGGCGGGCGTAGCTGAAGCTGATGAAGATGCTGCGGATGAATTCTTGTTCTTGCTCTTCGACTTCACACTTCCTCCCGCAAACGCCTCTCACTCCAACTTACTATCATCCCATCCGTCGCACGAAGCCCACGTTCTCGATGCGTTTCTGCGCCCGGTCGCCCTTCACGATCCCCGCGTCGAAGTCCACCTCCTGTCCGAACTCTTCGCCGAAGGCGGCCTTTTTACTAGTATCAGGTTCACTCGTGCAGGTCGTGTTCGTGCTTCTGCCGAAGTGCTCACTTCTCCTTCGGCGAAAGGGCGTTGAAGTTGTCCAGAGTTTCAGGCGTGAATGGATTGATACTCATACTTGAAATATTTGAATTTGAATGTGAATCAGACGAAGACGTGGGGTCGTAACCACCTAGCCTTAGCTTTTCCTGCAATTTACTAGTCCAATTTATTGAAGGAGCGTGCGCGAATGCCGGCGAGCGATCTGGCAGGTAGTTGTGGTACACCATCTCCATCACCATTACCATCACCAGACGCACTCAATTTTGATCCTGATTCCGATAGTGAACCTCCTCCTCCACCTACTCCAATTAGGTCCGTCCGCCCCCCCGGCATACCCGGCAGGTCGTCGTTGAAATGCATGCCCCCCGCATAATCTAACCGCCCCAGATCACTAGACCTCACCGCCAAACTCGTCCATCGCAGCCGTATACGTGTGGCCACCTACCGCCTCACCCCCACTGCCAGAGTGCCCGAAGTTCCACGCGTACCGCGTCTCCAAGTCACCCTCTCCGATCTTCGACTTGGCGAACAGGGCTGGGTTATTTCTCAGCTCACTACCGCACGTCTTCCTTACTACTTTTCGATCTCGCCCTTAATACTCTCCATGCCATGGATGTCTTTACTAAGCAGGCTGCTGTGCAACTCTTTCACGCTCTCTTCACTTGAGTACACCACCCTATCTATCTTAACCGTCCACGCCCTGTCTCCTACCACGCCGTGCGGTTTTCGGTTCAGGTCTTGCTGCACCCGGTACTCCACGTTACGCCACCGGCACACGAACCTGTTGTTCCGCCAGTCCCACTGCTCTGGCGTGTAGAGCTTCCGGTTCAGCCGCGGCGGGTACGGCCGCTGCCAGTACCAGCTGCCGTCCTACCGCTGTTCCACGGTGCACTCTTTCAGGCGCGTCTTGAAGTTGGGTTTTTTCAGCTCCCACTTTCACCGATTCTGCGTCGTCGGTCTGCTGAAACCGCTATACCGGCCCTCGGGCGTGTGGATCATCTTCAGCTTGCGGTTGATTTTGCGCGGCGGGAAGCCGAACACCTTGCTAGGCTTGGGGTTGTTGACGAGACTGCCGAGCCCGAAGCCAGTTGCGGCCGACTTCTTGGTGGCCCTGGAACCCCGTCCTCGTGCGACCTTGAAGAGCACCTGGGAGCGGGTGAAAAGCCCGAGCATCTTGGTTGGTGAGTTTTGTTTATTTTTTCTAGTTGAATTATTGTACTAAGTCTAAGACCACTTCTAAGATCTCGATCTCTCGATATTCTACATCTACTGGTGATAGAAGCTAGAGCACATCGTTTCATAGTCATACACATAATCAAATTGATAACAAAAGCCATACCCGATCTCGTTCTCGTCCCTTTTACATAGTTGGAATACTACGAACAGACACTGACACACTCAAAACACAAATCAAACCCTCATTTCTACCATGTTGAGTCATTCTCATTCGATCTTTTTCATATTAAGTTGTAGTCATCATTAATGCGTATGCGACCACCTTGTCGCTTCTCTATCCCACAAACGTCTGCACCACGCAGTCCACCGGTTTTCTGCATATTGGACACGTCGAACAGCGTTCTCCACACGCGAGACAGCACACCATGTGCCCCGTTCCGCCGTGCACAAACGTCGCATCTGCCGGCCGTGACAGGCAGAGGATGCAGCGTCGGTGAAACGGCTGCTGCTCCGAACTGGAATTCTGCGCCTTACTCCGACCGGTACCGCCTTCTCTTACACTGTAGGAGACAGGTTGACACGTTGGAGAAGCATCGCCTTCACCATCTTTATCACCAGCATATGCATAAGCATTCATACCTTCGAGTCCACTCGACACCGACCCACTCGGCTGCAGCTCCGACCACGCCAGCGCCGTGCTCCACTCCACGTGCTGCGCCACGTCGCGATAAGTGCTACTACAATGAGTTGCTTCCTTCAAACTCGTAGGGAGCATTGAACTGGTTTAGATCGGTCCCTTCCATGCAGAGCCGAACGCGTCCTACCACAGTGTGAGTGCTACTGGTACTGCCGCTTGCGCTAGTACTGTTTCCGTTGCTTTTATCATTTCTGATTTTGTCCTTGTCATGATAGACATCACGGACGTCCTATTTCCTCAAACGCAACCAGCCGCCGCCTTGCTCGACACCTTTCAGGTCGAGGAAAGTCAGGCTCAACAAGAAGGTCGCCGTCAGAGCGTCCGAATCGACATCGACAAAGTCACACTGCGCGCTTCAGCACGCCACGGTGCTACTAAAGCTGTAGCGCCTGCGGACGCTTGTGACCGAGATGAATCCCTCTCCCTCTTTGTTGAATCCCTCTGCCTGCTCCTGCACCGTGTTTAGTCCCGCCCAATTCCACTTCGACCTCAGCGTCTTCTCTCCCCAATCTATAGTGGTTCTGTGGGTTACTACCCATGTTCATCACTCCGGTTCACGCCGTGGGTCCTCAATCATGACTCTTCGTCGCTCTAGAGATCGAGCTGTTTACTAAAGCTCCATCATGGCACCGTCGGCATCGTCGGGGTCCAGAGCGGGGCCACGTGCAGGATCCAGATCTTTGTAGTACGCATCTGCATGACGTGCGGGCAGCTCGGCGGCAAAACGGTTGGGGGTGTTTCGCTTTCATCTGCTGGCGAGTGTTTTCGGACTCCGATTCATCTTCGGCTTTCGCGCGAGGTTGACCTGCGCATGTTGCTCTTGCTGTTGCTCGCTTTCTGAGAGAGTGCTGTCGTCTCCTCACTGTGTCCCTCCCTGTAGCAGACCACTTCGATCCCTGCCCAACTCTGCTTGGTAGCGTTTTCCAGGACCAAGCGCATTTGTAGTTGTAGTTGTAGTTGTAGTTGTAGTGGTAGCTTCGACATTTGAGAACTCCTCTTCCTCACTGACACTGCTAGAAGAAGAAGATCATCTTCATCGGTCTCATGGTCATGGCGAATATTTATTCTGCCGTCCTTCGATATTTCGGTACTCCACCTCGTCTCCCTCTTCGCCCGACGAACCGGCAGCGTGTACGGGTCGCGCAGCGGCGTTCTCCTCTCCCGAGCCC
>JACLAC010020426.1_pt1 | contig 32829 bp, 26 predicted proteins | sample 8027881 | NCBI WGS metagenome assembly JACLAC01 (sample SAMN15725517, study PRJNA655200) | protist metagenome | isolation source: fluorescence activated cell sorting (FACS) single amplified genomes of... | place: Spain: Blaines Bay Microbial Observatory, Mediterranean Sea | collected 2016-01-19 | reverse complement strand
GCTATATTTTGTGAAGTGGTTTGATAGTAAGTATGCCGACGTCGTGAAAGAAGCCATTATCGAGATGCTGATAACGTAAAAAAACGTGCCCACACGATCAGGTCTGATAATGATGGAAAGTTTACGGAGCTTCAAAACTATTTATCAAGATGGACGTTTCTACTTTAGATTAGACATAATGGAGACTCATAAAACACGAGTAAATTACAAAGGAATTGTTTTTAAAGGAGATTTTTCGAGATAATGTTGATAATCTGGTGATATTAGAAGATTTTTAATACTTTATATTCAACAAAACAGGAGATTTGTCTATGATACCAAGAGTTGGAAAAATCGCTCCAAACTTTATTGCAAAGGATCAAAACAGCGAACAGATCAAATTGAGCCAATTTAGAGGTAAAAGAGTCATTTTGTATTTTTATCCTAAGGATTCTACACCAGGTTGTACGGCTCAAGCATGTAACCTTCGAGATAACTACGAAGAACTACTAGAAAAAGGTTATGTGATATTAGGTATTAGTACAGACTCAGAAACACGCCACCAAAACTTCATTGCCAAAAATGACTTACCCTTTTCCTTAATTGCTGATACCGAACATCTGATACACGATCTTTATGGTACTTGGCAACTTAAAAAATTGATGGGACGAGAATTTATGGGTACAGTTCGAACTACTTTTGTAGTTAATGAGGAAGGTGTAATCAGCAAAATCATTGAGAAAGTCAAAACAAAAAGCCATGTTGCTCAGATTTTAGATTAATATCCAAAAAGTTCGTTCACTTTTTTTATTATAAAAGTAAAAAGCATTATTTTCTGAAGAAGCTAGAACAGCATGCCGTGTTCTGGCATATCTCTATCTGACCAAATTCTTCTTCGAAGACTCTTTTCCATTCTTCGATAATAATAGTTTTTTAACAAGGCGTTCAATGATTATTCCAAAGTTTGGTAAATCTGGAACCATCGAGTTTTGAAAAACCTATGACACATAGCTGGTTTTCCGTAATATAGTGATTGAAACTTGCGATTAGTTTAAGCTCCGGCGTAAAGTCATATTTAATATATTGTAACCTTTAGGCAACTTATTTCTAATCTTTTCCATCAAAGTAATGTTTTTCTCAATATAGTATGTTTTTAAAGGTTTTACTTACATGAAATTCTGTGTCATCCTTGTTCCAAGGAGGATAATATCGTGAATTAAACTGTTGACCAAAGAACATTTTTCTACTCAACAATCCACTAGCTAATGGCAAGTGTATAATGATATCGATGTTATGCTTTTCTCTAGTGAGAAGGGCACATTGACCGTAGTTTTTCTGAAAAGATTAAATGGGATCTACAAGCTTGTTAAATTCTAGTTTTGAAATCTTCTATACCATTACAGAATATTACCGTTAAACAGCAGTTCTTGACGCACAGTGCAAATGAAAAAGATCCAAAGATTCAACATTAAGTTGTTTTACCGAGACTTGCAAAAACCACCGATTTGGTATACCTATTAGGGTATAAGATAGAATTACAACCACGATCCAATCTTGATATCGAACCTTTTCTCCTATGATAAAGAAGGATCTACAAAATATATATCCACTTCCCAGTCTTCCAACTACTTACGAGATTCAACGATCTCTAGTCACTTGTTAATCGATATACTATTAGAAATAAAGCTTTATTTTTGAATACGTAACAATAGATCAATTCATAACTGACAGGGCAATCAAGAGAATAATTTATGTTGCTGATTTGTTCTGGACGCCATTCAGTCGTTAATTTTGTTGATGAGAAGTTTGTCATTATCAATGGCTAACCACTTATCTTTAACCCATTAATAAGTGTCTGACCTATCATATAGATTCTCGTTCAAACCAAATACGGGAAATTCTTTGTAAACTATTTTTGGAAGAAAAGTTCCAAATTATCGAATATACCAATTGTTTAGCAAGGGGATATCTATTTTGGGTTGACAGTGTCTTTTAAAATGTTTTAAAAAAATCACACGTTAAAACGAAAATGCATGACGTCACCGTCGTTTACAATGTATTCCTTGCCTTCTGAACGCCATTTTCCTGCTTCTTTCGCGTTTTTTTCGCCTTTGTACTGGATGAAGTCGTTATAACTGATTACTTCAGCACGGATAAAACCCTTCTCAAAGTCTGTGTGGATTACTCCGGCTGCTTGTGGGGCTGTTGCACCTTGTTTAATTGTCCAAGCACGAACCTCTTTCACACCTGCTGTAAAATAGGTTTGAAGGTCTAGGAGCAAATAGCCTGCATGAATGATTCGGTTTAGTACTAGTTCATTCATTCCCATTTCATTAAGAAATTCTTGTGGTTTTTCTGTATTAAGCTCAGAAATTTCTGCTTCAAGCTGATTGCAAATTGGTACGACCATGGCACCTTCAGTTTTAGCTATTTCATTAACCTGATCTAGATAAAAGTTATTTTCAAAACCGTCTTCCGCCACGTTAGAAATGTACATAGTAGGTTTGATAGTTAAAAGGTGAAGCAGTTTCATTTCTTTCTTTTGATTTTCAGACAGAGTCATGGAGCGTGCTGGTAGACCTTTTTCTAGATGTTCTTTAACACTTTCTAGGAAAGCTTTATGAACGATGGCTTCTTTGTTTCCACTTTTGGCATTTTTAGCAGTGCGAAGGAGTTGTTTGTTGATGGATTCGATATCGGAAAGAATTAATTCAAGATTAATGACTTCGATGTCTAGCTTTGGGTTCAAATGGTTTGAAACGTGAATTACATTCTCGTCTTCGAAACAGCGAACGACGTGAGCAATAGCATCTACTTCACGAATTTTAGAAAGGAATTTATTACCGAGACCTTCACCTCTGGAAGCACCCTCCACAAGGCCAGCGATGTCAACGAACTTCATGGTCGTGGCTATTACGCGTTTAGGTTTTACAATCTCAGCTAGAATGTTTAAACGAGAGTCTGGCATGGTAACAACACCTGTGTTTGGTTCAACAGTACAAAAAGGAAAGTTTTCTGCACCAATGCCCGCTTTAGTTAGCGCATTAAAAAGAGTTGATTTACCAACATTAGGTAACCCAACGATACCGCATTTAAACCCCATAGTGAATTTCCCGAATAATTAAATTTTTATGCTTTAAAACTATGTAACTGGTTCATCACGGAACTTAAGTTACCACTTATAATGTCGCCTACATAATATAAGGATTCGTTAATCGTTTGACTCATTTTAAGGTAATCATCTGGTGTGATTTTGTTAAGAACATAGTTTATTACTTGGTTGGCATGGTCAGGGTGGCCTATTCCTATACGTAATCGGCTAAACTCACGATTGTTAGCGAGTTTAGCTATAATGTCTTTTAAACCATTGTGACCATTGTGACCACCACCTTTTTTTAGTTTGATTTTGCCAAGTGGGATATCGAGTTCGTCATGAACGACAAGGATTTCTTTTGGGGAAATTTTGTAAAACTGGCAAACTGCCTGAACGGCTTTGCCACTTAAATTCATATAGGTAGTGGGAATAAGTAAGTAGCATTCTTCACCGGATATGGAAATTTTACCAAATTGACCGAAAAATTTCTTCTCAGAACGTAAAAAGCATTGATTCTGATGAGCTAATGCTTCGATCCACTGAGCACCTGCGTTGTGGCGAGTGTGCTCGTATTTGCTACCTGGGTTACCTAGACCGACTAATAATGTGAAACCTGCCACATTGCTACCTTTAATGATTTCAATGTTTTGATTTATCGATACGACCGATTGGTTGATTGTGGTTTTTGCCTTTAAGCAAGGCAACCAATTCAACACCTACAGGAAGAGTTATATCAGAAAGATGAAAGACATCGCCAAGCTGGCCATTGATTATGTCAACAATCAACTCTGTTGGAAGACTTTCTGGTAGGCAACGAATTTCAGCTGCTTTTTCTTCAATAGATAAACGTCCACCTTGACTTTTCACGCCTTCGCTTTTGGCACCGTTGACAAATTTTAAAGGAACACGTGTTGTGATCACTTGTTTTTCGGATACGCGAAGTAAATCCATGTGAATAATTTCGTCAGTTGCTGGATGACGTTGAAGAGCTTTAACAAGTACTTGTTCCGATTTACCATCAACAGATATTTCAACAATACTGGTTAAAAAACCCGGAGTAGTAACGGCTTTAAATAATTCATTATTTTTAAAAGTAACAGATTTTGATTCTACGTCAGAACCATAGATAACAGCAGGTACTAAGCCATTTTTACGAAGGCGTCGGCTTGCGCCTTTACCTTCATGAGTACGTATAACAGCATTAATAAATAATGTCATGATATCTTCCTAGTTAATAACAAGTTGTATCCAGAACCACGTTCAAGTGTAGGTGTTTGGTTTAGGCCCCAAACATAGCACTGATAGACTCTTCGTTGCATACACGACGAACAGCCTCCGCCATAATGTCAGACATCGACAATTGACGTATTTGAGGGCAATTCCGTGCCTCCTGTGTTAATGGGATAGTGTCAGTTACGACCAATTCATCAAGCATGGAATTGTTAATATTTGCAATGGCTTTGCCAGAAAGAACTGGGTGAGTACAATAGGCCATTACTTTGGCCGCACCGTGTTCTTTAAGAGCTTTCGCTGCAGTACATAATGTACCACCGGTATCACACATATCGTCAATAAGGACACAGGTTTCACCCGAAACGTCACCGATCAAATTCATGATTTGTGCTTCATTTGCATGAGGACGACGTTTATCGATAATAGCAAGGTTTGCATCATACAGTAGTTTTGCAAATGCACGAGCTCGAACTACACCGCCTACATCTGGAGAAACCACTGTGATGTTTTCATGGCTTTGAAGTTGTAAATCATCAAGTAATAACGGTGTCGCATAAACGTTATCAACAGGGATATCAAAAAATCCTTGAATTTGATCTGCATGAAGATCTACAGTCAATACTCGGTTAATACCGACAGCGGAAATCATGTCTGCAACCACTTTTGCCGTAATGGGTACGCGAGCAGAGCGCACCCGACGATCTTGACGGGTATAACCAAAGTAAGGGATAACAGCAGTGACACGGCTTGCCGAAGCACGGCGTAAAGCGTCTGCCATTACGATCAATTCCATTAAGTTGTCATTGCTTGGTGCACATGTGGACTGGATAATGAAAATATCTTTACCGCGGACATTTTCATTGATTTCGACTGCAATTTCGCCATCACTGAATTTGCTTACGGTTGCATTACCGATAGGTAAGCCCAGTCGGCGAACTACCCTGCGAGCGAGTTCGGGGTTGGCATTACCGGTAAAAACCATCAACTTGGACACTGTGATATACCCTTTGTATTTTTTAGCAATGACCATAGATTGGTCGGGGTGGTGTGAATAATCCAAATTATTATCCCCTATTTTGCTCAATCCACTGACTTAATGCATAATGAGCAGGGGAAATGTTACATCCTCGACAAATCCAAGCTTGCCACTTCTTGGGAACTGCGTCCTTCACTCGTTCAGTGTCTTGCTTACTATTAAATGCTAAAAATAGACAGGCGCCTGTTCCTGTTAACTTGGCATCACCATGGTTTTTAAGCCATAAATATGCTTCATCTACTTCAGGATTATGTTTTCTTACAATGCTTAAACAGTCATTATGTCCATTCATCTTCAAGGTATGTGACATTTTGATGGGAGGGGTGTCTCTTGTCAAATATTTATCGGTAAAAATTTGACCAGTTGAGACATGACAATTGGGTTTTAAAAGTAAAAAATACGTGCTTTCCAATTCAACATCTTGTAGACACTCGCCTATACCTTCGGCAAGGGCTGAATGTCCCATCACAAAAATAGGAACATCTGCCCCCAATTGAAGTCCAATTTCTGAAAGTTTTTTTAATGAAAGGTAGCATCGCCAGAGGGTGTTAAGAGCTAATAATGTAGTTGCTGCATTAGAACTTCCACCACCTATTCCTCCACCCATAGGTAACTGTTTTTCTAAAAAAATATCAATTCCTAATGACATATCATGACGGTGTGGTAGTAATAGGGTTGCTGCTTTAAAAATAAGATTGTCTTGTATCGCTACACCTCTAATAGTTGGTGAAATTTGAATTATGTTCTTATGATTGAGAGTAAAGTTAAGTTGATCGCAAAGATCAATTATTTGGAAGAGCGTTTGTAAGTTGTGATAGCCGTTTTCAAGTTGATTTGTGATATGAAGAAAAAGATTCAATTTAGCGGGAGATGGTAATTTCATGAAGATTATTGAATGTTCCAGTTTGTGATGATTAAATTTACTTGATAAGGAGGATGAGATACTTGTATGGTTTTTGGAAGATATAAGCCCTTTACATCAGAAAAGGTCTTATACGATACTTTCCAACTATCTTGGCGAATTATGGCAGGCAGTCTAGTCTTGTTGTTATTAGTTAATCTGTAAGGCGTTTTTGGATAAGGTAGACCTCGTATCCAATACTTTACTTGATTAACAGGAAATTCCCAACCTAATTTTTTTCGTAATAACGATGTTGCATTTCGACCTACTATTTTTTTGTTACTGTATGTTAATGTGACTTTCTTGTTGTTGATTCCACTAAGTTTTGTGGAACCTTGTCCTAAAGGACCGTAAATTCGAAGTGAAAAGTTAATCGGGCTTTCATGCCAATCGAAGTTGCCATATACGGCAACATTTGGTGTTTTTATGCTAACTCGACCTTTTGTATCCCATTGTTTAATTGTATTGATGTTTTCTTGTTCTATTTGAAAAATGTTACAAGCGGATAAAAAGTAAGCGATGAAACTGATCATTAGTAAGCGCAAGATCATTGTGTGTTTTCTTTCTTTTGAATGTTGATTTTGTAAGCTAAAATGCTTATTTGGTAAGCGATTGAGAATATTGAATACTTGTTTAGGCTGATAGATAGTAATTAAAGTGGTATCGTATTGAATACTGGCTTGCATATGTTTGGAATGTGTCAATTTTGTCTAGTGGTAGATTTTTCTTGATTTTTTTGAGTTTCTCCGTTTGAGCTCAAAATCTGAATAGGGTGCTCTCTCAACCCGGCGGACAAACACCTCTGCTATATTTTATGAATGCATTTATCAGCCGGGTCGACATAATAACTCTTAAACTACTTTATAAATATTTTCGTAGCAATAATTCGTTGCCTTTACAAAACCATCCACACTGCCACAGTCAAAACGACGACCTTTAAATTGATATGCTAGTACACGACTTTCCTTTGCTTGTTGTAAAATCGCGTCGGTAATTTGCACTTCACCATTGCGACCTGGTGGTGTATTACGAATTTTATCGAAGATGTCAGGTGTTAATATGTAACGACCAATGATTGCTAAGTCAGAAGGTGTTTCTTCTTTGCTTGGCTTTTCGATCATGTCTGTAACACGATATAAACCTTCCATCATTGAGTCGCCTTTGATTATACCATATTTGTGTACTTTATCTTCAGATACTTTTTCGATTGCCACAATTGTGCAAAAAAACTGATTGTAAAGTTTAACCATTTGCGCCATAACACCGTCATCTTGATCACCAAAGCAAAGGTCATCAGCTAGTATTACACCGAATGCTTCTTCGCCAATTAATGGCTCGCCTGAGAGAATCGCATGGCCTAGCCCTAGCATGTTGTTTTGACGAATAAAAGAAAAGTTTACATTATTAATTAGATAACGAATACCATCTAAATATTGCTCTTTACTGGTACCAGAAATTTGATGCTCAAGCTCATAGCTAATATCAAAATGATCAGCAATAGCCCGCTCCCCACGCCCTGTCACAAACGCCACATTGTCTAAACCGCCTTGCATGGCTTCTTCAACACCGTGTTGAACCAAAGGCTTATTTACAATCGGAAGCATCTCTTTTGGCATGGATTTAGTGACGGGTAAAAAGCGTGTGCCATATCCAGCAACAGGGAACAAACATTTGCGGATCATACTCCTTCCTTAAAGATAACATATTACTAAATCCAATGGCGGAATAATATTTTCATGAGACATTAAAACAACTGGATAATTTTTCATCCAGCGGTTATTGTTTGTTGTCATTATTGATAAATTGCTTGCTTATCAGTGCTAAGAAATTGGTAGAAACGAATTAAACTGATTTCGTCTTCAGTTTGAAGTTGTCTTTCTTGTTTACCTTGGTGACATATTTTTTTCTAAAATACCTGCTCTAACTACACTCCGCATCCATTGATTTTTTAATTATTTATTTTTAAGTTTTTCTCAAGCTGTAATCGTTTGAACTGGGAGTTTTTTTGCTTAAATGTTACTTGATTTTTCATGATAGCTTTCCTACGTCTGTAAGCTTATCTTAGGATAAGATTGAATGCAAATCGAAGTCAATTTTGTTATTATAGATCAAAGTTTTTTTATCTTTCACTCTCTAAGTTAATAAAATGATTTTTTTTGAGATTGGAGATCATGAATTTATTCCATAAACTGTTCAGGTGGTGTGAGTTGATCATCTATATTTGACAATTAAAACCAGAGGAAGTAGATTTTCATACGCCGTACTGGACTGATAATAATTCGAAATAAAGTGATAACCCATTTGCTTTCAATAATTTCATTGAATCAACAAAATTGTTTGAGATATTTTGATTTTCTGGGGTCTCCATCATTATAGAGTGTTTGGATTAATGAGAATGAACACATCTATGAGTGGGATATTTGCAGTTAAAAAGGGAAACAATTTTGTGATTTATCTTTTTATATGATGCTGAGGAAGGGAAAGATAGAGTCTTGTTTTTTTTTAGGGTGTTAGAGTTATTGACAGAATGAGCTGTTAACAATAGAGTTTTTCTCATTTTTCGAGGGGGTATAGCTCAGATGGAAGAGCACTTGCATGGCATGCAAGAGGTCTGCGGTTCGATCCCGCATACCTCCACCACACGCTATTATCTATGTTATTTTTTTAATGTTATCCGCTCTATTCGTTATAAATTTTTTTAATAATCTAAATAAATCGAATACTTTTTTTTCTTTTTTTAAAGCATGCAAGGTTAGGCTAATTTTTCTATACCGACTACTTAGTTTTTTATCTTGAGCTACTGATATCTCTTGAGAGAAAAGGATTTATGCATGCTCCAGCTTTACACTGGAAACCGACTAGAAGATTTAGCGATTCTTTTGGCAAAAATTCTTGCGCTTTCTCCGCCAGAGAGTCCTTTTGAGGATGAGTATGTTCTTGTGCAGAACCCTGGTGTGGCGCAGTGGTTAAAAATGTTTCTTGCTAAGCAACATAGCATTGCTATGGGCCTTGTATTTCCTTTTCCATCGACTTTTGTTTGGCAGAGCTTTGCACAAACATTGGACGATATCCCCGCACAGAGTGAATTTAACAAGCCATTTTTGGTGTGGCGTTTGATGAGTTTGCTGAACAAACGCTTGGCGGACGATGAGTTTCAAACGCTAAATTGGTATCTGGAAGACGATGATAGCCAAGTACGCCGTTTTCAGTTATGTAGTATTATTGCTGATGTTTACGACCAATATTTGGTTTACCGTCCCGAGTGGATCAAATCCTGGGAAAGTGGTGATGCACAAGACCCAAAGCTTGAAGCTATTTTCGAGCAGCAACCTTGGCAAGCCATTTTATGGCGCGACTTAGTGACTAATATAACTGAACAAGGCAAATCTATCTATCACCGTAGTAACTTAATTGAAGCTTTGAGGGAGGCGACGAGTTCACGAAAACGACCGGATGAGATGCCATCACGTATTTTTGTTTTTGGTGTATCTTCTTTACCGCCTAATACATTGGAGTCTCTTCGGATATTGGCTTCGTCTGGTTGGATTAAAATTCATTTTTTCTTACAAAATCCATGTCGTTTCTATTGGGGTGATATAGTTAACAAACATTATATTGGTCACTTGATTAAGCGTCAAACTCTCAAACCTGGTTTAAGTATAGATACTTTGCATCTGGAGGCTAATCCGTTGCTTACCAGCTGGGGAAGGCTCGGTCGTGATTACATCTCTTTATTACAAAAGATCGCTGATGATGAGCAGGAAGTCTTTGAAGACTATCAATTAAGCGAATCAAACCAAGCCAGTAGTTTGTTGCAATGGGTTCAGCAAGATGTGCTTACCTTAGAAAATCATGGTTTGAGAGAAGAGCGAAACAGCGAGATCAAAACTGCTGATTATCGTCATGTTATTATGTCTGACGATGAGAGCATGCGTGTACATGTTTGTCACAGTCCACTACGTGAAGTGGAAGTATTGCACGATCAACTACTTGATATGTTCGAAAAAGATCCAACGTTGACACCGAAAGACATCATCATCATGGTGCCAGATGTGAACACCTATAGCCCATTTGTCAAAGCCGTTTTTGGTAATGTGAAAGAGAACGATCAAACACAAGGGCGAAAACATATTCCCTTTGCTCTGATTGATCAATCAGGCAGCATGGAAAACCCCATTGTCGATGCTTATTTATACTTGCTTGGTTTAGGCGAAAGTCGTTTTACACTCTCCGAATTAATTAGCGTATTGGAAGTCCCTGCTGTGCTCGCGCGATTTGAATTAGAGCCCCATGAGCTAGAGCGTATTCGGCAATGGGCTACTGAAGTGGGCATTCGCTGGGGCTTGGATAAACACATTGCAGAGTATCACGTTTTGCCAAGTCAAGAGTCTCATACTTGGTTTAATGGTGTGCGCCGCATGTTGCTGGGTTATGCCATGGGGCATGATCACATTTGGGGAAACATCCTAAGTTATGGTGATGTAGAGGGGTTAGAAGCTTCGGTAGCAGGCAAGCTCGCTGAGTTTTTAGTAGCTATTAACGAGTTACAAAGTCGACTAATGAAATCGCTCAAGCCTAAAAAGTGGGTCGATACCCTGTATTATTTGTATGATCGATTTTTTTCAGTAGAAAAGGATGACATCTTTCCTGCTTTGCTAAGTAAACAGTTAGATGCCCTGACGCTGCAATGGCAACATGCCTGTTTCACCGATCAATTGGATCAGCAGGTCATTCGTCAGTTATTGACACCTATGCTACAAGAAGTTCAGGGTAGCCAGCGATTTTTAGCGGGGCGAGTGAATTTTTGTACTTTGATGCCTATGCGTTCTGTGCCATTTAAAAACATTTGTTTATTGGGTTTGAACGAAGGAGAGTACCCACGCAGTGTCGTACCCATGAGTTTTGATCTAATAGTAGATAATTATCGCATTGGCGATCGAAGTCGCCGTGAAGACGATAAATACTTGTTTCTTGAAGCGTTCATGTCAGCTCGTAAATGTTTTTATTTAAGTTATGTAGGCAAAAGTATCCGTGATGATAGCAAGAAAAATCCCTCCATTTTGGTAAGTGAATTGTTAGAGTACATGGCGCAGAGTTGTGTATTCAACGGTGATCAGTTATTGTCGCCAGATGAGGCTAAAAACGCTTTTTTAAAACAACTTCTTACTGAGCATCCACTACAACCGTTTAATTCTGTCTATTACCATGATGGGAACCTAGCGTCGCGTTTTTACAGCTTTAATGAACAGTGGCTACCGCTATTAATTTATCGTGTAGAAAAGAATAAACCGCTTTCGTTAACACCTTTGGTGGCGCAGGATCAATCTCGTGTTGAGCTGTCCTTGGAAGAATTATCACACTTTATTGGTAATCCTGCACGATATTTCACCCAGCGTCGTTTAAAAGCTTTGTTGACGTTCAAAGAAGAAAAGGAATTTGAAGATGAGCCTTTTGTACTAGAAGGGTTATCTAGCCATTTACTGCGATCTGAGATGTTAGAGGCTATGCTCAAAGGCAATGAAGAGACCTTTTTAAAGCGTTTACCACTAACTGGTGCATTGCCTCATGGCGCATTTGGACGGTTATCTTTGGATATCTATCGTCAGCAGTGTCAGCAGTTGATTGATGTGTTGCGTGGGTATTTTTTAAAAGATTGTTCTGGGTTGGAAGTTTGTTCCCCTTTAGAAGTGAGTTTGCAAATGGGCTTGTTTGAACTGCAAGGCTGGCTTAAATTGGATACTCCGATGACGCGATTGTCTTATCGGATTGGCGATCTAACTGCAAACCAAAAAATGCAGACTTGGATTGAACATTTAGCCTTGTGCGCACAAAACACACCTAAGCACCATTATCTGATTAATTTGTCTAAAACGGGTAAAGTTAATCAGTACAGTTTTCTGATTTTATCACCAACTGAGGCGAAATCGTATCTCAGTACTATGTTGGAAATATTGCAATTAGGCTTGTGTGAGCCGATTCCATTGCCGGCCAAAGCTGCTGATGTTTGGTGCAAAAGTTATTGCGCGACGAAAATTGCAGAAGACAAAGACCTTGCGTGGAAGCAGGCGGTGAAAACTTACCAAGATAGCAGTAGTGCCTTTGCTAGAAATGAAGTCGAAGATGTTTATTGGCAGCGTTACTTTCCTTCTTTACTAGATCAAGAAGAGCGATTTACCAACTTGTGTGAGCAAATATGGTTGCCTATGTATTATCATTTAGAAGTATTAGAATAAACGACATGCCAACAATACAAGCGTTAGATACTTTGAGTTTTCCTTTGTATGGTAAACGATTGATTGAGGCCAGTGCCGGTACAGGTAAAACCTACACTATCACTAATTTGTATTTGCGTCTATTAGTACCCACTGGCCAAAATAGTGACTTGAATAAACCACTGACGGTGGATCAAATCCTTGTAGTGACCTTTACCGAAGCCACTACCACCGAATTAAAGGCACGAATTCGTGGGCGTATTCAAGCAGCACGCAAAGCCTTGATGCAATTTGAAAAAGGTGATGCGTTCTTAAAAGACTGGATTACACAAATGAGCGATATCCAGAAAGCCGACGCCAATGAAAAGTTACTCTATGCTGAGAAAAAAATGGATGAGGCGGCAGTGTTTACCATTCATGGTTTTTGTCAGCGTATGTTGGGGCAGAATGCCTTTGAAAGTCGCATGCTGTTTCAACAAACTATTGAAACTGATAAGCAAGCGCTACTTTCGATGGTAGTAAAAGAAGTATGGCGTAGTGAGTTTTACCCACTTGATGACACTAAAGTGGCATTGATTAAATCGATTTGGTCTTCACCGGATTCTTTGCAAAAAGATTTGTTTTTTTTGCAAAACCAGCCTGATGCCAAACTAGTTTCACACGATTATGACTGGCAAGCTATGCTGATAGATGTTCGAAATACCATTGCAATGGTTCGGGCCATGTGGTGTGAACAATCCCAAGATATTATCAATGCTCTTGAAAACAGCGGCATCAAGCGTACTTTTTGGCGTAAAGACTCCTCCAAAGATATTCGATCTATGACTAAGTGGGCAAAATCGTCACGATTTGAATTGGATAAATGTTTGGAAAAATTTGATAGCAATGAGCATGTGATGCACTTAAGCAAAAATGGCGAATTGCCAACCCATATTTTTTTTAGCGAAGTTACGCGCTTGCGCGAAACTTTCCCAAAATTTGGGCATCTGAAGGCTGCTTTATTAGCGCTGTTTTGGGAGAAAACCAAAGCGCGTGTACATCAATGGAAACGCAGTACGCAAACTCTGACTTTTACCGATTTGCTGACTTCGTTGGATATGGCGTTAGCGCAGGATAAAGTAGGTAGATTGGCCGAACGGATCCGTCATTTGTATCCAATTGCTTTGATTGATGAATTTCAAGATACAGACACGGTGCAATCTCGGATTTTCTTTAACGTTTATCGAGAAGCTTCACCAGAGTGTAATGCGCTAGGTTTGGTCATGATCGGCGATCCTAAGCAGGCAATTTATGCCTTTCGTGGTGCAGATGTTCATACTTACTTGTTGGCTAAACAAAGGATCAATAGTGTTTACTCTTTGATGGTCAATTATCGTTCTTCGGCGGCCATGATTCAGTCGGTCAATGCCTTGTTTTCTAATCGAGAAGAGCCGTTTTGTATCAAGGGGATTCCTTTTGTGCAAGTGCAAGATCGCAGTGTCAAGGGTAAGTTTGTTCGACAAGATCAAGTCCAAGCAGCCTTGCAGTTTCTGTATCAATCAAGTGATGAACCTGTATCGAATATGCAATATCGCACCATCATGGCGGAATCTTGTGCGGCGCATTTACATTCCTTATTGATTGAAGGACAAAGCCAGCGAACGCGAATTGGCGAACAAGGGTTACAGCCCAAAGACGTGGTGTTTTTGGTAACTAATTTTGATCAAGCCAAGGTTCTAAAAGGTGCCTTGCGTTGTCGTGGTATTTCTAGTGTTTACTTGAGTGACAAAGGTTCGGTGTTCGACACATCAGAGGCGAGGGAATTATTGATTGTGCTAACGGCGATTCTTTCCAATGGACAAGAAAGTAAAATACGCTCGGCACTTGCGACGGGCTTAGTTTGTTGGTCTCTAGAAGAGTTGGATTCGCTCAATTATGATGATGTAGTGATCGAAAAATGGGTGCAATCTTTCCAAGTGTATTTAGAAATTTGGGACAAGCAAGGGCTATTGCCCATGCTACGAGAATTCATGCAAGATGTGAAGCTCGCGCCGACCATGTTAGAGCAAGTTGGTGGAGAGCGACGCTTAACCGATTTTTTACATTTGATAGAAAAGCTTCAGCAAAAATCACTTAAACTGGATTCCAAAGAAGGTGTGTTGCGTTACTTACGCTTGTCGATTCAAAGCCCAAATAGCGAAAGTGACGATCAGAAAATTCGTCTTGAAACTGATGCCGAGTTAGTACGTATCATTACCATCCACAAAAGTAAGGGAATGGAATATCCCATTGTATATTTGCCCTTTGTCTTGACACCGTTTCAAGACAGAAATAAGTTGGCGATTTACCACGATGAACAACAGCAATTGTGGATTTCTGTCGATCCAAACAAAGATGAAAGTGAGCGCTATAGAGAAGAATTGTACGCAGCGGACATTCGCTTGGCTTATGTGGCGTTAACACGTTCCAAAGAAGCGTGTTTTATTGGTGCAATGGAAGTAGGTAAGGGTGCGACGCAAAAACGAAAAGCGATTTGCGATGTGCACTTGAGCGGTGTTGGTGCTTTGTTATGTGGAGGTGAACCCTTAAACGCGGGAAGTTTAAAAAGTACGATTGATCGTTTGTGTTCTCGTCATTCTCAAGAGCAAATGACGCTGGTGATTTTACCGAATGAGTTACCAGAACTACCTCGCTTTGAAATGGTTCAAGTAGACCTAAGTATGCCACGTGCTCGTGAATTTCATGGTCGAGTGGAGCGAGATTGGTGGGTAGGTAGTTATTCCTCTTTGGTAGAGGAAGCAAAATTACAGCATGATGAAAGTTTACCTGGTGTAGATGAAATGACACGCTCTTTCGATGTGTTCAAAGAGGATGTTCTAAGATTAGAAGACTCTGTTGAACAGGTTCAGAACCGCTTTAGTTTTCCTCGTGGCGCACAGTCAGGTATCTTCTTGCACGACACTTTGGAAGGTAAAGCTCTGTATGAAGTGATGTTGGACCCAAGTTTTAAAGATTTACTCAAAATCAGTCATCAAGGTTTGATGGTGGATTATTTTCAACGTCAAGGTTTTGGTGAGTGGCAGGTGATGTTAACGGATTGGTTATTAGACATTGTGAACACCGAGCTGATGCCGGGTGTCAGTTTAGGTAGCTTGTCTTCAAAGCAGTGTCGTAAAGAAATGGAGTTTTTTGTACCCGTGAATAGTATGAATGCCTTGCAGCTGGATCGTATTGCTCGTCGATATGACTTAGTATCTCAGTTGGCACCGATGATTCAAGACTGCTTTTTGAAGGGTATGTTAAAAGGTTTTATCGATCTATTGTTTGAGTGGGAAGGGCGTTATTACATACTAGATTATAAGTCGAATCATTTGGGGGATGAGTTTGCTGATTATGATAATAAAGCATTGCAATATGCTATCGCCGAACACAGGTACGATTTACAATACCAGCTTTACACCCTAGCATTACATCGATTATTAAAGCAGCGTTTGCCAAATTATGATTATGAAACACACATGGGTGGAGTGGTATATCTATTTTTACGAGGTGTGAAATTAGAGCAACAAACAGGCATTTTTATCACGCGATTGACTTGGCAACACATTGATGAGCTTGATGGTTTATTCAGTTAAAAAGCGACAAAATAGGGGATATGACTTGGACTCTTTTAATCAATTGAATTTATTGACGTCGTCGAATTTTAGTCAAACAGTCTCTTTAGACAAAACTGGTCAATCTTTAGGTTTGTCTCTTTGGCAAGAACGTGGTGTACTACGTTCAATTGATCGCCAGTGGATTGAGCAGCTAGCGTTTCATGCAGGAGAAGACAATCATTCCTTATTGGTTGCTGGTGCTTTATGTAGTTTGTTTTTAGGTAATGGACATACTTGCATCGACCTTGCTGCGATCCAGGAAAAGCCGCCTGAAGGAATTACTGTGTTGCAATTGAAAGACGAGCTAGCTCTTGATCATGTGTATTCGGTAGAGGATTGGTGTCGAACTTTATTGTCTAGCTCTTTAGTTATGGGATCAGATGGTTTTTTTTCTGATATGGCTAAATGTCCAATGGTACTTGCGGGAACACGTTTGTATTTGTATCGCTATTTTCAGTACGAACAGAAGGTGTTGGCTTATTTACTACGGCAATTTAATATTTCCCCGTTTGAACCCGATAAGGCGCTGATTGAGCAATTGTTTCCAGAGAAAACGGATGAAGTTGATTGGCAGAAAGTTGCCGTTGCCAATGTGGCAAGTTTGCCATTTTCTGTCATTAGTGGTGGTCCTGGTACAGGGAAAACGACTATGGTAACAAAATTACTGGCTTTGCTGGTGGCGCAATCGGCTAAGCAAGGCAAGTCATTGCGTATTGAACTAGCAGCGCCCACAGGCAAAGCGGCTGCGCGATTGAAGGAATCGATTTTTAATACTAAAACCAAATTGTTTTTGAATGATGAGATAAAACAGGCGATTCCAGAGAAAGCTAGTACTTTACATTGTTTATTGGGAAGTGATTTCGGTCGTAGCCGCTTTAGACATCATAAAGATAATCCTCTGCATTTGGATGTTTTACTGGTAGACGAAGCTTCTATGGTGGATTTGCCTATGATGGCGAAATTGATTGATGCCATGCCACCTCATGCTAGATTGATTTTGCTGGGTGATAAAGATCAGTTGGCGTCGGTGGAAGCAGGCAGTGTGCTAGGTGATGTTTCCTTAGAGATTGAAAAGGCGTATTTTCAGCCAGATTGGGCCGCTCGTTTAACGCAATTAACAGGTGAGAATGTCAATTATTTTGCCAATCCAACGGCGCCACCGATCAGTCGCACTCTAACATTATTACGTAAAAATTATCGATTCGATGCCAACAGCGGCATCGAATATCTAGCTAAGGCAATCAATTCAGGTGATATCAAAAGGGTGTTAGCGTGTCTGCAAGCCAATTACAGAGATGTGCATTGGTACGTGCCGGATGAAAGGCAAACCAAGCTTAATATTGCTGTTTTGGCAAAAGGTTATGATGTCTATTGGGAGGCCGTAGGCCAAAAAGTCGACACTGCGAGCCTGTATAAAGTATTTTTCTCCTATCAGATTTTGACGGCAATGCGTCAAGGTGAATTTGGTGTGGAACAGGTGAATAAGCAGATTGAGCAATATTTTTATCAGCGAGGTCGTATGGTGAATCCCCATGTATGGTATCCGGGTAAGGCTGTAATGCTGACACGAAATGATGCGGACTTAGGTTTGTTTAATGGAGATATTGGTCTATGTATGCCGGATATAACTCTACGATTGCGTGTTTGGTTCATGCAACCGGATGGTTCTTTTACCGGTTTGTTGCCGAGTCGTTTGAGTGAGTTTGAAGTGGTGTTTGCTATGACAGTGCATAAATCTCAAGGGTCCGAGTTTGAGCATGTGTCTCTATTATTGCCTATGACACCATCACCTGTTTTAACGCGAGAATTGATTTATACAGGTATTACTCGTGCGAGAAAAGAGTTTACTTTGTGGGGGAGCGAGAAATTAGTGATGGCGGTGGCTCAAACAAGCATTGAACGACATTCTGGATTGTCAGAAGAACTTTGGCAACACGCTTGATATCGTTTTTATTGATTCCATTATTTGTGCGCCGATAAACCTTTTGAACTGAAAGAGTTATAAATGATCTTTGAGATTGTGTGGTTAGGTTCTTGAGAAAGTTTGTTTATGGTAGAATAGATACAGTCTTTGGTACGATGTTTTTTTTAAATACTACGTTAAGTGAGAGAGTAACAGTGATGACAAGAGAAATTGTTTTGACTGGTGTTACTACCACAGGCACACCACATTTAGGTAATTATGTTGGTGCTATCCGTCCTGCGATCGAAGTAAGCCGTCGAGAAAACACTAATTCTTATTTTTTTTTGGCAGACTACCATTCTTTGATCAAGTGTCAAGATCTTGCACGGGTTCAACAGTCTCGTTTAGAAATTGCGGCGACTTGGCTAGCTTGTGGATTGGATACCAATAAATCTATTTTTTACCGTCAATCTGATATTCCAGAAATTGCTGAACTGAATTGGTTGTTAAATTGTGTAACTGCGAAAGGGTTAATGAACCGAGCCTGTGTTTACAAAAGTGCGGTGGATGCGAATCTTGTAGATGATCGGGATCCTGATTCTAATATCACTATGGGTTTGTTTTGCTATCCGATATTAATGGCAGCAGATATTTTGATCTTTAATGCTCATAAAGTGCTAGTGGGTCGAGATCAAATTCAGCATATTGAAATGGCTCGTGATATTGCAGGGCGTTTTAATTATTTATTTGGTGATCATTTTGTTCTGCCACAATCGGTTGTCGATGAAGAAGGTTTTATGCTCAAAGGCTTAGATGGTCGTAAAATGAGTAAGAGTTATAATAATGCGATTTCACTTTTTGACACTGAGAGAAAGTTGCGAAAAGGTATTAATAAGATTAAAACCAACTTATTAGAGCCAGGCGAGCCGAAAGATCCAAATGACTCGATTGTGTTTGATATTTACAGAGCGTTTGCTACATCAGAGCAAACGGAACAAATGCGTAAAAACCTTATCGAAGGAATTGCATGGGGCGAAGCGAAAAAAGAGTTGTTCAAGATTTTGAATGATCAGTTGGCTGAATTGCGTGAAAAATATTTAGAACTGATGGCCACACCCGCTCATGTTGAGCAAGTCTTGCAAGCTGGTGCAGAAAAGGCGCGTGCACATGCACGTGCACGAATTGCTGATTTGCGCAATGCCGTTGGTCTGGTGAATTTTAAATAACCGGAGAAGTTCAATTAAAACATTTGTATATACCTTAATAATCGATGGTATATGTCCCGTTAGGTATCGGTGATTTTAGTGTCAACGTTGGTGTGAAACAATTTGGTAGTGGGAGTGGCTGTGGTAAAAGTTTTTCTAGTTTTAAGTTTAAAAGCAGTAGTAGGTTAGGTAGCGTCTTTAGTAGCAATAAGGTAACTCATGACGTACAGTCAACAAAACGATGTGGTTTTTTAGACAGTCTTGAGGGGGTAGTTTACTAGGTTGCTTGTTTGTATCTGTCTTTGGTGGTGTATTTAATAACATTTCTTTTGACGATATTTTGCTATTTGCAGTCATTGGTTTTTTGATTTATAAGCTATTCATTGAGTCAAAACGTCGTGTTGTGGTAGGGGTATTATCAAGTATTGGTGTATATCGTGACACGCATAAATGAATAACAGGGAAATTTCCAAATTTCACCAATGGTCGGAAATTCAAGTTTTGATGGTCAACCAAAAGTTAATTTACCACCTGATTTTAATGAACAAGATTTTGTTGGCGGCTGAAATTAGTTTGATTGGTTTTATTACCTTTATCTTTTTGAGATTTACCGTCTGGATAAAAGAAGGTTATCAAACTTACGAGACGAATGAAGCGTTTCGTTTGTAAAAAATATGTCAGACGTAAGTGATAATTTTATTATCTTAAGCATGCAAGAAGATAATTGATTATCATATGAGTTTACACGAAAGTTTTAATCGATGCATCTACACTGGTCATATTGGTTGTCTTGTTTTGTCAGAATTAGCTCCTATAGATAAATTTGGTAAAAATATTGTGGTGGAAAGAAGAAGAGGAGAGTTGCTACAGTATCTTACTTTTAAGTTGATTGACGAGACTTATGATATTAACGTCATGCAGGTTAAAGAAGTGCTTCGTTATATTGAGATTGCCCCGGTACCAGGTTTGCCATATTTCGTTCTTGGCATTGTCAATTTGCGTGGTAATATAGTAGATACTTGTGTCCATTTTAGTTTGTCTGAATGTACTATCAGTGACGATACTCGTATCATCGTTGTCGAACATGATGGTGAGCAAGTCAAGAAGTATTTTACCTATATCAAAGTGAAATTGAGCAAAGCCCAAGGGTGGGTAATGATGAAGCATTTATATTCATTCAAGGTATATATCAAAAAAATGAAGAGTTGGTCATTTTCCTGGAATTGGACCGTATGTTTGAACGTAATAATGCTCTTGGCATTGAAGCCATTTAATTTTGACTTTAGGTTGATAGTGATTGATTAGATTTGCTGTTTTATTTTTAAGCAAATAACCACGCCGAAAATTTACGGAGATGCCCGTCTCATCCTCCTGCGTCATTGGATTTGTTCAGAAATATGGTTTTTTGTTAATTTAGTTTATATTACCTGGTACGATGGTGAAGGTACGCTCATCGTCTGGTATGATCACGTTAATACCATCGCCAATATCACCTAATGCACTTTATTAGGTGATCTATGTCTACTTTGTTGGTGTCACAAGTATAATGATAGGCAGGGGAATTTAGTTTTATATTAAAAGATACGACACCTATTATTTTAGTTAGTGTTGAAGAAGAATTGATTTTGTTCGATGGTGATATACTCGAATTTAGTAATTGACTGTGTCCAAGTACTTTATACAAACTTTGATGCTCATTTTAATTATGGTCAAGGTGGTGTGATTGGTCTTATTTGTTGTTTCATTAAGTGTATTGTAATCCTTAAGTGCGCTATAAGATGACTAATGGATTGTGGTGAGGTTGTTGTGTTTTATTAGAATTGTTTGATGGTGTCGGCGTGAAATGTGTCTGATAGAAGGTCCCCAATGTCAAACTAATCTTGAAAATACATAGAATACCCCTATGTTGTTTGTTAACAACTTTCGCTAATAGTTGTCTATATCGGTAAGAGTTCATCACGCGCTATTTTGCTGGCGAAATTGCCAAAATGATACTCGTTTATAGGAACGATGAAATGAGTGATGTAAAATATGCTAAGTTAATGATTTTGGGTTCAGGACCGGCAGGCTATACGGCAGCAGTTTATGCTGCCCGTGCGAACCTAAATCCTGTAGTGATTACTGGCATGCAAATGGGTGGTCAACTTACTACGACAACGGAAGTAGATAATTGGCCAGGTGATTATCAAGGTGTTCAAGGACCAGAACTGATGGAGCATATGCGCAAACACGCAGAGCGTTTTGAAACAGAAATCATTTTTGATCACGTTAATCAAGTGGATCTAAAAAATCGTCCGTTTCGTTTGGAAGGCGATAGCAGTGTGTATACTTGTGACGCTTTGATCATTTCTACAGGGGCAAGTGCTCAGTACCTTGGTATGGACAGTGAAACCAAATTCCTGGGTCAAGGTGTATCGGCTTGTGCGACGTGTGATGGTTTTTTTTACCGTAACCAAGATGTTGCCGTTATTGGTGGTGGCAATACCGCAGTAGAAGAAGCTTTTTATCTTTCTAACATTACGAAAACCGTGACGGTTATCCATCGTCGAGACAAGTTTCGCTCTGAAAAAATCCTGTCTGATAGATTGGTAGAAAAAGCGAAAAATGGTAATGTGAAAATAGAATGGTTCTCAGAATTAGATGAAGTATTAGGTGATGATAAAGGCGTAACAGGTGTTCGTATTAAGAACGTTCAAACGGGCGAAAGAAAAGAACTAGCGGTTGTTGGCTTGTTCGTCGCCATTGGTCATAAACCGAATACTGGCATTTTTCAGGGTCAGTTAGACATGAAAGATGGTTACATAAAGGTACAAACTGGTTCTTATGGTAATGCTACTCAAACTAGCATTAAAGGTGTGTTTGCGGCAGGTGATGTGAGTGATCATATCTATCGTCAAGCGATTACTTCTGCAGGAACGGGTTGTATGGCTGCTTTAGATGCTGAGCGTTTTTTAGATTCTAAAGAGTAAGATGATATTTGCGGGCTGTACTTACCAACGCAAATACTTCGTTAAAAATATACTTGAACTACTTATTTACAGTTCATATGATCCTTTTTATCGTCTATTTATTTCGAATAAAGTTTGTGTTTGACTTTGAGTATCAAAAATTGATCCAATAATCGGTTGGCTTGCTAACAAAATCCTTACCAAGTGGTAAGGATTTTTAATAATGACGTTATACGTTAGAACGTTCTTCAACCTAGTTCAGAGTTTTTCTGTATTGATGAATTGGTTCTTCACAACTACTTCATGATCTCATTGAAAATTTTTACTGTAGTAGTACCATCCATCTTAGCTCTTGGTCCTACTTTATGTGTTCAAACTGCTGTTTCTTGGTTATTGTGGTATCTAAGTTCGCAAACTCAGAAAGATAGATTGGTCTACCCAAAGAGAACAGCGGAACCAATGTGTAAAGATATCCTATCGCTGGTCAAAGACTTCGTCATGGAGTGACGGATGCCTTTAATTAAAAAATTATGGAGCACAAGCTTAGTTATAACATGAAGGTTTGAAATGTGGTTAAGGAGTTGCAAAGAGGAAATAGAATCTCGAAAAAACAACGAGGCCACAAAATTTATCCATCATTCAGATGGGGGAACACAGTAAAGAAATAATATTCAGACATTCAGAACAGATAGGTATGCTTGTTATTAACATGCATGAACAGAAAGGATAAGTAAGAAAGTAAAAACAAAAAAATCTTAATCGAGCGATGTAAAATAGTTAGAAAGTAATAGGAGGTCATCAATGAACTCCTTGAAATCAACAATAGACATTGAATTCACTTGTATGAAAGAGCCAGTATAGGATATATACTGGCTTAACAAAAATTGTTAACGCATCATTAAAGATAGGTTACGTTTCACTTAATACAAGCTAGTTAAGATAGGTAAAAATGGTCTTAGTCATCGTTTGCTATTCCAAGGAGCGACAGAACACCCAAGAACATGTTGTACAAAGAAACGTACAGAGTTATTGTTGCCATTATGTAGTTTGTTTCACCACCATGAATAATTTCGCTAGTTTGTAACATTATCACTGCAGCTGAGAATAAGGCAGATCCACCTGAGATGAATATTTGCAGGGCTGTCATATGGATGAAGATACCAGAAATAATCGCAAGTAATAAAACAAAAAAGCCAACCGTAACAAAGCCATTTAGAAAGCTGAAGTCTTTTTTAGAAAAAATGACATAACCAGATAGCGCTAAAAAAGACAAGCCAGTAATGCCAAAGGCACTTATGATTAGATTATCACCATTGGACATGTTCAAGTAGGCGTTTAGAATAGGCCCTAGAGTCAACCCTATAAAACCTGTCAGAGCAAATACACACAAAATGCCAATGGAGCTGTTTTTGAATTTATGCGTCAAAAACAACAGGCCGTAAAAACCTACTAGTGTAATGATTAAACCGGGATGAGATAAGTTGTACGCCAAACTCATTCCTGCAGTTAAGGCGCTGAACAACAAGGTTAGCGACAGTAAGCCATAAGTGTTGCGGAGCATCTTATTGACTGATTTGGACGCACGTGTCGGAAGAGTATCTGTATAACGCATGAGAGTAACTCCTATAAAGAGGACATAGTATAACCTTAATGGCAAAAGTATACAAGTATTAGTTTGATAATTCAAATGAGACTTTGTGGTATAATGTCATATAAAAAGAAAACGTCTAGGCTTGTCTTCTTGGTGTTTTTATGAACATCTATTAGGTGAGCGTCATTATATTAAGACATAACTATTGCTTTATGAATCACAGCATTTTGCTAAATTTGTCGTTTATGAGGTCAACTTTTGTTAGACTGACGTGCTAAGACATGTGAAGCGAGAATTATGTTAAACAACGATTACTTATTACCAATTCCTTTTTCATTAGCAGCTCAAATAGGTTTAGAAGAAACGGTTCTTTTGACTTTTTTAAAACAACAAGCCTATATGCTAAATGTGTCTTCTTTAAGTATTGACATTAATCATTTGAATGCACAAATTCCTTTTTGGAATATACCTATTTTGCTGCGTTTATTGAATAATTTGCAGATGAGTCAGTTATTGCAATTTAAACAATGGGGTAAAGTATTAGAGATAGTGTTATTATTCAACAAAGCGTCTTCTAGTAGCAGTTCTCATATTCAAGCTACGAATGAAAACCGACCCGTTGGAGATTCTTCAGATGATGGTTTAATGAGTAAAATGGATCGTTTACATGAAGAAGTTTGTGAAAAAATGGCGCAATCTCAACATGCTACATCGGATACTTTATCCAAAGATAGGCAATCTCATTCACGTTCTAACCCTAAGCAACAGTCGCCTTCAACAATCAATTATCCTGATACATCAACATTAAAACGCTTTGAATCACATAATCAGTTGCCGATAATCAATGAACGTCGTGGTATTACGGATTTTGATTTATATTTAGAGCAAAAAGAGCGTGCTAGGCAGCCTGATCAATGGCAACCAGAAGAATCAACCTTGGAGCAAATTACTCAATTTGGTATTACCATAGAGTTTGCACTTTCTTTGCAAGCTGAGTTTCTGTTGCGTATTAAAGAACAGCGTAGAAATGTGAGAACTTGGAATAGTGAGTTCTTCAAGTACGTAAAAGGTCAGTGGCAATACAAACAATCGGATCGGTTTTCATATGAAGGAACCTCAAGCAGTACAAAATTTAATAAAACCTCTCGCGGACAAGTTAGCGATGCCCTCAGTAACCTCCACGATACAGACTGGTGAGCGTGAGTCAACTCAATCAAATCAGCAAAACGAGGCTCAGCAGCAGACTCGTGTATTGGTTAATATGTTGTTTGCTCGTTTTAAAGCCATCTATACACATAAATTTGCTTCGGCTTACAGTACCCCCGATGAGGTAAAGCTCGCGAAACGAGAATGGGCGGTTGTTTTAAAAAGGTTTCAAGAGCCATTATTGGCGTATGCCGTTGAGCGGACCAAAGAGGTTTATGCTTGGCCACCGACAATTTCTGAATTTTTACAATTAATTAATACCGCCTATAAAGCCTATGGGTTATTGGATCCACGTTCCGCTTACTATGAAGCTTGTTCTTGTCGTATGGACCCTTTGTCTTATAAATGGACGCATTCGGCCGTTTATTTTGCCGGATCGAAAACTGGCTGGTATAAACTAAAAACAGAAGAAGAGCACGTATCTTGGCCGCTTTTTGAGACGAATTACATTAAAATTATTGATCTTATCATTGCTGGTGAACGTTTGACTATTCCAAAAGTGATGAGAATAGAGGATGAAAAGGCACAGAGCATTGAAGGGTTACTTAAATCTATTTCGACAGCGCTTTCATTATCTGAGGAAGAGGTTGTGCCGATGCTTTATTATACACAAAAAACATTAGGTTCAGGGGTTCGAAAACAATATCGTAAGATAAGTCAAGAAAAACTAAATACCTTGGGTTACACTGATGTACTGCCAGAGTAATTATTCATTTATAAAAGCTTGTCATGGTTTGATTTGAGCGTGATAATAAGTCTTGATAAGCAGTTTTATGCTCGATTGGTGTCTATATCTAAATGGTGAATTAAAGAAGATATGGCAAGATGGTTTCTTATTAAAAATTTTGATTGTTGATGACCACGACATGGTGCGTCTGGATATTAGTTGCGTTGTTATTGTTCGAGCTAAGGTGCTAGTTCTTGACATTGTGTTAATGAATTTACACATATCAGGTATTGGTAGATTAGGTGCAACGGAAGAAACAAAATCTATTCTTCCGAAAGTGAAAATTATTACCTTATAAGACAATTTGTGTTTGATGAAATTGCTAGAAAATAGGTGTATCAGGTTATTTAGCCAGAAGGCACATATACAAATGAAATTTTGGAAGTATTACAGACCGCGCAAAAAAGCGGCCGTTATACTTCTAAGGGTATTGTCCAAAAAAATAGCCTTATCTAATTTCTTCATTAATAATAAAGGTTCTCTACTTGAGTTTTTATCCGATCGTGAACTGCAAGTTGCTCAAATGATTTTTGATTATCTTGATGTTAGTCCAAGAACCGTTAGTACATACCATACTTGTATTTTTAATAAGCTGAACACAAGGAATTGTGTTGAATGGGTTCACTTGTTTGTACGATACAACGTGCTGAACATGGGTTAATGAAATGAAGTTTGTTTGAGCCATATAATGTTTGATTCAAAAATTTTTGTTAGTAACCTAACAACTCTTCCAGGTGTTTACCGTATGTATGGCAAAAATAGGTTGCTGTATGTTGGTAAAGCAAAAAATCTTAAAAACCGTGTGTCTAGCTACTTCAGAACAACAGGTCTTACGACCAAAACAATGTCCTTAATAAGTCACATAGACTCAATTGAAATTACCGTTACACAAAATGAAACGGAAGCTTTGTTGCTTGAGCAGATACTTATTAAGAAGCACCGTCCATCCTACAATATTCTTCTTAGAGATGATAAATCTTACCCCTACATTCTTTTATCTAATCACCACCACCCTGCGCTCTTATTCCGCCGTGGTAATAAAACGGAAAAAGGTAAGCTATACGGTCCTTTTCCTAGTAGCCTCGCTACTCGAGAAAGTCTAAGTATCATGCAGAAGGTATTTAAAATACGTCAGTGTGAGAATGGCACTTATTCCAATCGTTCTAGGCCTTGTCTGCAGTATCAAATAAAGCGTTGTTCAGGGCCTTGTGTTGGTTTGATTAAGGATGAGCAATATGATGAAAATGTAAGACATGCAAGAATTTTTTTACAGGGTAAAAATCAAGAACTAACCAATGAGCTTTCTAATAAAATGAAAGCTGCAGCTGTAAATATGGAATTTGAGAGGGCGGCTGAGTTACGTGATCAAATGATACAACTTAAGCATATCCAGGAACAGCAACATGTTTATGGTCAAACAGGTAATGCAGATGTTATTGCCGCAGTTATCCAGCCAGGAGGTTTATGTGTCCATGTGATGATGGTTCGTCATGGTAAAGTCGTAGGCAGTAAAAACTATTATCCTAAGATGCCTATTGAAGTTACAGAAAACGAATTATTGTCGTCGTTTGTTGCACAATTTTATTTAGGTGGTATTCAAGATTTGCCAAAAACCTTGGTAATCAATCATGAGTTGGAAGACAGTGATGTGATTATGGACGGTATCTTTGAAACGACTCAAAAACGCATAAATATTTTATTTAATGTTCGAGGACAGCGTGCCCGATGGATGGATCTTGCTAAACTAAATGCCGAACAAGGCTTACAAACGCGTTTATTTGACAAAGGTCATTACTTTAATCAAGTAAAGGCATTGCAAAAGGTTTTGGGCTTCAAAAAGCCACCTAGTCATATGGAATGTTTTGATATTAGTCATTACAGTGGTGAAGCTACTTTGGCCTCATGCGTTGTATTTGGTCTTAATGGACCGGATAAAAACCGTTATCGTTCTTTTAACATTGTAGGAGTAAAAGAGAGAGATGATTACGCAGCAATGAAACAGGCATTAACACGTCGCTATAAACGTGTTAAAAGTGGAGAATTAAATGCACCTGATGTTATTTTAGTAGATGGTGGTAAAGGACAATTAACTCAAGCAGAAAATGTATTAAAAGAATTGGACTTAGCCGATATTTTTTTGCTGGGGGTTGCCAAAGGCAATACTCGTAAGCCAGGGTTGGAAACCTTATACATTGGATCTAAAGAATATGAAGTTGTAGTACCTCCAGATTCGGCAGCATTGCATCTTATTCAGCGTATTCGTGATGAAGCACATCGTTTTGCGGTTAAAAGTCATCGTCGTCGCCTAAATAAAAAACGTCGTCATTCAATATTAGAAGAAATACCGGGCCTTGGCCCGAACAATTGTAAAGAACTGCTTTCTACTTTTGGTGGGTACCAAGAGTTACTGGTTACAAGCCTAAAAAATATCTCAAAAGTAAAAGGTATTGGGAGAAAAAAAGCGGAGAAAATTTATCAATACCTTCATAAAAACTAATTTTAATCTGACATTGAATATCTTGTGTTTAAAATAGGAAGCAAATGAACATACCAAACATATTAACCTCTGTAAGGATCTTTATGATCCCTATTTTGATGGTTATCTACTACTTACCTTGGGAAGGTAGCTTCTACTTTAGTTCTGTCATTTTTGGTATCGCAGCCTTTACAGATTGGTTAGATGGTTTTCTCGCTCGAAGATGGAATCAAACCACAGCATTTGGTGCTTTTTTTGATCCAGTGGCGGATAAGATTATGGTTTCTATCGCTTTAGTGATGTTGGTGGCAAACTATTCTGATCCATTGATGACCTTAGCTAGTGCCGTTATTGTGTGTCGTGAGATTGTGATTTCAGCACTTCGTGAGTGGATGGCAGAAATGGGTAAACGTGCCAATGTTGCCGTCTCTTATATTAGTAAACTTAAAACGACTATTCAGATGCTAGCTATTTTGCTGTTATTGGGATGCCGGCCTGGTTCAAATTTAGCTTCTACAAATTTAGCTTCTATTGGACGAGCAGCTTTAGTAATTGCCGCTTTGCTTACTCTTTGGTCAATGTATATTTACTTAAAAGCAGCATGGCCAGATCTTATATCTAAGCGTTCGCATAAAAAGCAATCAAAATAAAAAAAGTACCTAAGTAATCTACTTATTTAGAATTTTCCTTGACGTGAACGCTTAAATACATAAAATAAACACCGTCTTTTTAAAAGCGGGAATAGCTCAGTGGTAGAGCACAACCTTGCCAAGGTTGGGGTCGCGAGTTCGAGCCTCGTTTCCCGCTCCATCTTAAGATATCTGATTTCTGATTAAGGCCGGATGGCAGAGTGGTCATGCAGCGGACTGCAACTCCGTTAACGCCGGTTCGATTCCGACTCCGGCCTCCACGTCGAAAGAATGCCCGGGTGGCGAAATTGGTAGACGCACAAGACTTAAAATCTTGCGATAGATATATCGTATCGGTTCGATTCCGGTCCCGGGCACCACGTTAGTATTGTTTTTTTGCTTTTCTCCAATATCTTTAATCAAAATATTTTGTTATTCTTCCTGGTCTCCTTTACAACATCTGCACTTGACTTTGCACTTTATTTTGATGTCTAACCGGAGAAGCATTGTGTATTCCGTCTTTCAATCTGCCGTTTAGATACAGACATTCACATTCGGAGTCAAAGTTGACAGATTATCCGGTAAATAGAAAACGTTCATCCTCTTTATTATTTTTTATCAGCTGAACCTTGATTGAACAAGCGAATATCGAAAGTATGATCACACTGTTGTATTTCAGAGGGATAAGTTTGCGAACATCTGTTTAATACAATGTAATCTCCTATATTTCCACCGGGTTAATAATATCAGATTTACATGTTAATACATCGAAAGGATTATCAGATCAGGGGGTAATGTATGCGAGTACTATATGATATTAAAGATACAATAAACGAGACATACAACACTTGTAACTATTCTTACTATACTTGATTAAGTATCTGATCACGGATGATGATGATGATTATTTACTCAAACTCCTTGATCTATCGGCACACACTACTATCGTTACTCGTCGATATCAAGGTAATCCAAATTTATTGGTATGTTTGAATGATTAAGAAGTTAATCTCGGTAAGCATAGTGTTTTACATAACGGCTGATCAGTAGATATTGACGATGAGAAAATGGAATCTATTCAAAGGATTTTTTCAGCGCCTCAGGGTATTTTTGTCAAAAATAGAGCTCGAAGGCCGTCCGTAAACAACTGTGGTCTAGAAGTTTTAAAGTCAGTCAACTATGTAAAAAAATGAGGCGCAATGCCTTAATGACAGTAAGAAATATGAGATACTGCTTATAGATCCGTGAGTTACAAAACAAGTTCAAAAAATAATCTTTCAAAGATGCTACTATGAAATAAGTTAAAAATGAAGACCTTTGTGCGAATCATTTCTTCCTATCCCATGAGATAATTATCTCAATTAGAAAAGAGAATAAAAAATGGCATAGTAAAGTCTCGTCGATGTATTGTAAGCGTTAAGTCGGTTTACTAGAAATGTGGTGAGATGCATTTCTTATTGTATTGAGCTATTGTTCAGTGACACTCATAATCACAATTAAAGAAGAGTGTGCTTGATCTCCATTTGATGATGTTTAACACCGTGTCATTACAATCATGGCAAAGCTTTAGCAACTCTACATTGAAAAAACATTGTTTCATGACTTCTTATTTCATCGCTTTGTCAGCATAGAGTTGGAGATCGGAGGGTTCAGAACATAATATAATTTGCTGTTTTCTCGATTTTCTGGAGAAAAACGGTTTGCTGGCTGGGATTAACATACAGTTAACCGAATAAAATTCGATTATCAAATAAGGTGGAATAAGCATCATTACTGATAGTGTATATATGAAGTGACAGGGACCTGTCCTCGTAAAAATGCTAAAGGTGACAATACACAAGACTCTAAGGAGGAGTATAATGTTAAATGTAGGATCATAAAAAGCGATGATGGGAAACATAAAATGACTTATTAGTTTTAAAGCCCATACTCAGGCGGATGAGGATGGTTTTATTGCAGTGGCCATGCTTAAAGCAGGAAACTTTCATAATTTGACTCCGTTTACGACGGTAAACATCGGTTGCGAGCAAAAGTTGTATTTTAGACAATACTTACAAAAAGGTGCTAAATATAGCGAGTTATTGGAGCAGAAAAAAATCTAAAGGATGTAATTACCCATTGAATCTATTTTAATAAGCCTCTTAACGAGGAACAGTAGAAACAAAACCACTGTTTTTTCAGTATTTGTTTCTGTGCAGAGCATGTTTGTCTTTGGAATAGTAAAACTACATTATGGATTAGGTGAAATAGGTCATTTGAGCATGGTTTGTAATCGGGTCAGAGTGAGTTTAGTGTGTATGACTTAATCTAAAACGGGCGTTGTATATCCAGAGAAATATTATGATGATAAGTATAAAGTTCGTCTAAAGTGGGTGGAATATATGAACATTTTATAGTACTTAAAGAGCGCTAATTTATAATGCAGTTGACCATTTTTTTATAAAAACGTTGATTAAATCTTTTATAAAAAATCCTTGATAAGCAATATTGCTACATCAATTATTCATGTAAAGGTCTCAAATAATAAAAAGAAGGTGAAAAATGAAACAAGTAAGAATAGGTTTAATTGGCACAGGTTACATGGGTAAAGCCCACGCCATCGCTTTTAGAACAGTAGCAACGGTTTTTCCATTAAGTGGCAAACTTATTTGTGAAATGATTGCTGAGGTCGATGCAAAATTGGCCGAGCAGAAAGCTGAGGAGTTTGGTTTTGTTCGTTCGACTAGTGACTGGCAGGAGCTAGTAAACGATCCAAACATTGATGTGGTGGATATTTGTGCACCTAATCATCTTCATAAAGAAATGGCACTTGCCGCCATTGCTGCAGGCAAGCACGTTTATTCTGAAAAACCCTTGGCACTAAATGCTGACGACGCATTAGAAATGACATTAGCCGCAGAAGCAGCTGGTATTAAAACACTAGTAGGATTTAACTATATCAAGAATCCAACCGTGCAGCTTACCAAAGATATTATTAGCCATGGTGAAATTGGTGATGTCGTACATTTTCGAGGCATCTTCAATGAAGATTATCTCGCCGACGCCAATAGTGTTTTCTCTTGGCGCTTAAAACGAGAATTTTCAGGTTCTGGCACCCTAAGTGATATGGGTTCACACATTATCAATATGGCCCATTATTTGGTCGGGCCAATTACTCAAGTCTGTGCTGATTTGCAAACTGTTCATTCACAGCGTCCTATGGCCGACGATACCAATGAAATGGGTCATGTGGAAAATGACGACCAAGTACATATGATGGTGCGCTTTGCCAATGGTGCTATTGGTACATTGGAATCCTCACGTATTGCTTGGGGCCGCAAGAACAGTTTGTGGTTCGAAGTCACAGGTACAAAAGGTACTTTGATCTACGATCAAGAACGCTTGTCTGAGTTGCAGCTGTATACAGTCAAAGATACAAAAAACCACCAAGGATTCCGTCGTATTCTTACTGGGCCTGAGCACCCTGATTACGCGAATTTTTGTGTATCCGCTGGTCATGGATTGGGCTACAACGACATGAAAGCAGTGGAGGTTCGTGACTTGATGGAAGGTATTGTAGCTAACACCCCACTCTGGCCTGATTTTCGGGCGGCTTACCAGGTAAACCAACTATGCGATACAGCAGAGTTGTCCCATAAAGAAGCTCGTTGGGTGTCTTTAGAATGACAAACTTGTTAAATCTATGTAAAAAACGCTTTAAATAAAAAGCTCAACAAAGTAGTACAACCAACTATATGGAAATCTTCGTAAATATCATCGTCAAACCGACAATGAAATCTTGTTCACTGCTGATTTTTCGATACTTGTCGGTGTCTGCCATGCGATTTAGCGACTGGGGTAATTCTTTTTATCAACCACATTCGAATTGCAATAAACTTAGATATCGATTCGTAAATTACCATACTGGCTATGTTTATCATCAATGCCAACATGGCGGTGATATTCAGAGTTCTACCCAAGCTAAACGTTACTTGCACAACAAGCGGTACTGACAAGGAAAGTGGGCTATAAAAAAAATGCATCACATTGCCTGATGGATGCAAACAACCTAAAT
>JACLAC010015827.1_pt1 | contig 32877 bp, 18 predicted proteins | sample 8027881 | NCBI WGS metagenome assembly JACLAC01 (sample SAMN15725517, study PRJNA655200) | protist metagenome | isolation source: fluorescence activated cell sorting (FACS) single amplified genomes of... | place: Spain: Blaines Bay Microbial Observatory, Mediterranean Sea | collected 2016-01-19 | reverse complement strand
AGAACTACTGATATTATTATCATGATGTACGAGTATGAATATATAAAATAACGATTTAATAATAACACGAGTAGTAGTACTACTACTCGTATAATAGTGAGTAATAATATTATTTATCGGCTAGAGAGAGAGTAGGCGTTTGCAGCCACCGTCGAGGCGTAGAAAAAACATAATATTTATTTACCTTGACATGTAAATAGTTATTTATGTACGTTATGTTGTGTAAATAGCACAACATAGGACATAGCATGGGTCACATTTTATTGTGTCACAGTAAAGTATGTTATGTTATATAGCATAACTAATAAGGTACTACGTCACCTTACCTTGAGGTAAGGTGAAATATGTGAGGGTAAAATTGAAACAAAATGGTCCAAGAGACCGGCGCGGCTCGCATCTCTGCTCCGGCTGCCTTGAACGATATCACCATTCACATTCTTACCAAACTCAATCGCGCGCCTTCTTACTTCTTTCACCTGCTCATACTCCCTTGAATTTCATCCTAATAACCCCAAACTGACAAGGGCTTTGGTACCGAGTGCGCCAACGGTTTTGGCAATGAGTCCAGCAATGGGTGTGGCTATCGCTTCCGTTCCGATTTCTTCCGCTGCACTGCTGAGGAATGCACCGCCGTGCTCAGCAATGCCATTCATCGCGTTCGTCCCGTGTTCTTTCAAGAAGTTTCCAGCACCTTTTGCCAATTCTTTAGCTCCTTCTGACCATCCTTGATCTCCCGCAGGGTCTCCATATTCCTCATTCAAGGACTCTACTTTAGCCCTTATTCTTTGCTCACCAGGGTCCTTTATCCTCTCAACGTTCTTATCTACGCCTTCGCCAGGTTTGGCCTTCCGAACCCGTTTATTACTCTCGCTAGCCGCGTCATCCGAATCAGCATCCGCGACATCCGAATCAGCATCCGCGACATCCGAATCGACATCCGCGACATCCGAATCGACATCCGCGACATCCGAATCGACATCCGCGATATCAAAACCAGTTTCCGCTACATCCGAATCAGCATCCGCGACATTCGATGCAACATCCGCACTAAGATCCGCACCAGCATCGCCGGCCCCTGCCACGACATCCGCACCAGCATCGCCCGCACCTAGAGCTCCCTCAAAGATTTCAGAACCTGCACCTAGAGCACCCTCAAAGGCTTCAGAACCTGCTACAGCACCATCAATGGCCGCGGGGGCATCGAACGGGCAGACCAGAATGGCAGTCACGGCAGCGAGCCCTAAGGTAATAGGAATCATTACCTTCATCTTTTTTTCATAAGGTTTCTTCATTTGATTAAAAATTTGAGGTGTCAACTGCTTGGCGCACTCCTGCCATCCCTCGTAATTGTAAGCAACTTGATTGCATTTCTTTTCGATAGTCTTCGCCAAAGCTTTGATGAAGTTGTCTTCCACTTGCTTCGCTTTGTCTGCCGTGCCAAAAAGATTCAACTTCTCTGCGCCCTCAGCTGCGCTCCTAGCTGCGTCCCCAATGATATCCCAGCCCTGGGCTGCTCGACCTCGCAATTTGCTGCTAACGGCAAGTTCAAGGTTGGCGGAAGAGGCCGTGGCGACGCCGGAATTGAGCACGGCTAGCACGGAAATAATGGTAAAGAGTGTAGTAATAGCTTGCATGTTTGCAATTCTTGAATTCGCTGCTGTGTTGTGAGACAGGACACTATTAGCTGTTAGTTTTGGGTGTAAAGTCACGATTATTTTGCCGCACGTAATGATCGTAAAAAGCAAAGCTCGAACATCCAAAACGCGTTCCTTTTAACGCTTCATTTTTCTACTTTGAAATTTGATGATCAGCGACCCGCAGCGTCGTCCTTCCTGATCCTGCGTAGTAATGTTGATCATCGTATATACGTGCGAAACATGTACGAGTACATGCATGCGTACCTTATTACTAACATACAACGCACAACGCAACACAGCATTGATTCATGAAAATAAGACAACGACATTCGTTATTTTAAAAAATATCTCTTCGTTTTTTTATTATCCAAGGTACCTTAACATAATATGTTATGTTATGTTACCCTAGTATAAACGTAGTACAAATAATATTATCCAAATATTTTGAAACTTGGCGTGATGTGTACAAAGACTATGTGGTTATTTTAACGGCAGGGCTCAAAATAACAATATAGGCGGCGACTCTAACGGTTTGTATGACAGCCTCGCAGAGAAAAGACCTAAGCGCTAAATAATATATTATGTTTTAAGTTATGCTTTCCTCCGGTAGTATATATATATATATATACATAGTACCGGAGGGCCACTTCAGTTTACTGATTATTAGTTATCTACGAGTATGTTAGTACAATGTAAGGTATTATACTACTAATACTAAGGTAACATAAGGTAAGGTAAAGTATTATAAAATAAATATTATAGTACATATTATGTTACCTTAGTATCTGGAGTAGTAGCAGTAGTAGTAACATACCCCAGGTATATAGTATGTATAGTGAATAGAATAGGGTAAACCTTCCTTCAATGACGAGAAGATGATTTTTTTTGTTGGAGATATTTTCATTCAGAGCCCACTTACGGTATAAATTCGATTGGCAATTATTTATATTTACGAGTATTACTCGTAGTATTATTTTATATGCTAAATATAATACCTTATGATTTATGATATTACTCGTATTTATATTGCTAAGAAATAGTAGTACTACTAAATAGTAATGAATAATTTTTTTATTTTTATTTTTAAATATTGTATAAATATATGAATATGCGCACGCGATGATTATTAGCAGTACTCTCTGTATCCGTTTGCGTACAGCGTAGGCCGCCACTTGTACGGCGATTTGACTGTGGCGTCGATTTCAGCCTGCCTGGCTTTGACGGCGGCTTTGAAAGCGTCGACGACGTCGGCGAAGGGCTGCCCAAGCTCAGCAATAAGCGCCTCGAAGCGTTCTTTTGCCCACTTGTACGCTTTGCGCGCCGACGGGCCAACTTTGTTTTGAATGGCGTTTTGCTCGCGCTCTGTAAGATGGCGAAGCTTCACGGACGTTCCGTGCAATGATTTGCACTTGTGATATATCATCTCGTTGAGATCCCATTGAAAACGGAGACCAAGGAGAACGATAAAGTGGTCAAGATAGTCTGTCACGCCAACGAGCAAGTAGTCGTTTTGGAGCGTAGATATCAAATCATCGGCAAGACCCTCACGCTCTTGCACAAGATTCGTTTTTGAGCCTATCGTCATCGCGCTGCCCATGAGCCAGCTGCAAAACTCAAAACACAGCCTATTTTTGTTGCTAAGAGCTTGCTTTACTACGTTGCTGCGTGCCCGTTTTAGCGCATACTCGTGCTTTTCTTTCAGGATCGCGGAGCAGTCGTAGCCGCCTTCACTGGATGGCGCGCACGTCTTTGCTTCATTGAAATTAATGAAAAATCCCCGATTGGTGGCCCACGTTTTGGCAGAAAGATATTGGGCGACGGGATCCCGGAGCACCGTCACCAAATTACGCTCGCCATCTCCAAAGCATACTTTGGTAGACGCCTGCGTATGGTGGTGAAAGTAGAACGTGGGAGGGTTGTTGTCTTTTGTTTTCCTGCACCCCATCGAACTTTTAATTCCGTAGCGCTTTGCGACCCGATTAAGGGACGTCGCAACGCTCGTGCCGCCCACTTTATTTAGTTTGATAAAATCGAGACGAGGATCGCGCGGGTCCACGCCGCCTTTTACACGTAGCTTTGGCCACGTATTGGTTGTCACAGAGGCCAGAATGCGGGCATTGCCTTTGACGTCGGCGAGATCTACTACGTTGGTATCCCCGGGAATCGGGGGTGGTTTTGTCGTCGAACCGCGCACTGCGTCACTCTTCCTTTCATATGACTCGACTGCAGTATCAGTGAGCGCCCCGCCCAACTCTGTTTGCGGTCGGTAGAAAAGCTGCTGAGGCGCGCCCATTTGATACAAAATCACGAGCGTCGCCAGAGCAAACAACGTAACAATTGCTACGACACTTCCAGATCTTTTGGTCTCCCCATAAGGCGAGAATACTCTTCGTGCCATGGCGTGCGCTCAATATTCCCTCACTCGTTGCATAATCTACGCATATGCAAAAAAAGGTCAAAAACAAAATATAGTTGAATTACAAAAGTGAATGTTGTGATTTAAAAAAAAAAAGGAGAAATATTTTTCAAGTGGCTCGTTGTGCGCCCGGGACTCTCCTCCTTTTCCCCTCTCTTCCTCTGCGCGTGCGCTTTTACGTGCGCATCAATCAGCACCGCCTAACGCCTCTTTATTTCTCCTGCTGGCGGCGTTCGCTATGTGGCGCGTGAAGCAAGATCGATGCTTATTATAATTTATAAATTGTTTTTTAAATAAATATATACAAAATACAGTATAAAATATAATATTATGAGAAAAAGTTCATACCTTACCCTAAGGTATCGTGCTCGCACGTCGGATTGCACATCGTAGTATATCCGTTACCTTTTATGCTCGTTATCTTTACAAATAATATAATTTTATTTTAATTTTTTTTATTTTTTTTTTAATTTTATCAAATAATATATTTAATAATCAAACGTAAACATTCTTATGATCGCGTTGCTCGACGTAATAATGCTTTTTTTTTCACGCACGCTTGCGCTCGTTGCTTTCTTTCTTTCTTCGTTCATGCATTGGCGTTATCCTCTTGCGTCCGCGTTTTATTGCGCTTGACGTATAAATATTGGGTCGTTGGTTTGTTGTTGTTGTTTTTTAGACGTTTTGCAGAAAAGATGGAACCCGCGCGTGGCGGGGATATAGGGCGCGCGCGTAACGTTGTGGTTGCCATTTTGGTGCTTCTCGTTCTATTTGTTTTTCGCCGTCATGGAAGGGATGTCGTTCCTCATTTTGATGCACCGACAGCGGTCGAAACGTCCTCGAAAGGCAGCAGCAGCGCTTTTCGAGTAGAAGATGTGCCTGAAAAGGTCGTTGGGAATAGTGCTGTCGATGAGGTACCAGCAACACCGCCGGATACGACAACGCGCGCACCGACGACCAAAGTAAAACCAACGAACGCGCCAACAATAAAAGTGGAAACAAGTGTAAATCGCGCGGGCGGCGACGTTGCGGAGCCGCTAGGAAAGGCGTGGTTGCCCGACCAGATTTCTCACGACGCGATATGCAAAGGAAGCTGGAATGGTACGTACAACGACGTACGCCGCGATGGTTCCAAGTACTTTTTTTACTCCAACGGCGGTGGTTTAAATAATTTGCTCTTCGAAATGGGCGTCGCGATGCGCATTGCGAAGCTACTCGGCCGCACGCTGATAGTTCCTGCCGCTGCGGGTCATATCACGTTTTGGATCAATTTTAGAAAAGACAAATGGGCGAACAAAGATACCCTCAGGCCCATGGACTGCTTCATTGACGCAAATGCATTTGCCGAGTACGGCGTGCCGGTCGTGTTTTCCGATATGCCCGCGCGCATATTTGAAGACGCAATCGCAGAGCAGCGACTAGTTTTTGAGAACAAGTTTAAAATGTACCCTGATATTGTTAAAGGAACGCACTTTAGATATTGGTGGAAGAAACTGCAGGGTGACAAGGCAATCTTGAAATACCTGGGTGCCAATTCGGAAGCAGGAGTCGAACCCATCTACTTTCTCAAAGGCCCGTACATGTACCACCACTGGTACAACGAGTACGACTTTTGGGACTTCATCGTATACTCTAAGCCATGGAGGGATCTGGCAGCCGAGCTACTGAAACGGGCGGGAATGCCTGGCCGCTTTTACGCAGCCCACATCCGCCTCGGTGATTACATTGCCATGTACAAAAAGACTCCCCCTGTTCTTCCTATGATAAAAAAATTGATTAAAGATGGCGCAAACTCCGATGATATTGTATACATAGCTACAGACTCGCCTCAATTGACGCGATTCTTTCAACGGTTTCACGACTCGTTCGGCAAGATCGTGTTTGCGTCCGATCTCGACGCAGATCTCATTGCATCCCACATGAGCAAGTATGGCAACGCGGCGTCGCAAAAAAACTTTTTTGGCATCATCGAGCAGCTCATATGCGTGCGCGCATCAGGTTTTGCGCCAACTACATACTCTACCTTTTCAAAGACAATCATGAGGATGCGCCACAAGCAGGAACGATTCTACCCCGAGGCGTTTGCCGCAAGGAAAGATGAAGGCCACGAGTTTCACCCGTAGTGGGCGAAACGCATAAATACTAAATAAATAAATATATAAGGTATTTACAGTATATAAATATATGATTATTTAACTAAATAGTATATTTAAATAATATGTTAAATATATTTTTATTATCAGTCATAAATATATTATTATTTGTATGAACCATTCCGTAAGAATGTTTTCTGTTTTTCCTTCCCATTTTCATTGCGAGCAAATAGCGTTTGCAGTTGCGCCCGGCTGCCTGCTTTTATTTTTCACGCGCACGTGAGCTCGTTGCGTATCCTACATTTGTTGATTTATTTTAGTTCGTTCTCGTTTCCACAATTGTAGGAACATTCTAAAAGATATTATTTTGCGCGCAACATGGCACGAGGAGTATCTTCGCCCTACCAAGACGCAAAAAAAAATGGAGGTACTATAGCTATTTCGTTGTTTGTCCTGGCAGCGCTTGTGACTTTGTATCAAAAAGACGCGCCTCAGCAGCTCTTGTATGGACCCTCGGGGACGGATGCGGCCCTCACTGATACTGCAGTCGAGTCGAATGGAAAGAAAAGCGGCACAGTGCGCGGCCCGGGCTCCACGCCCACCAATGTAGACCTCGCCGACGTCAAAGGAAACGCCCGCATTCTGGCCTCTGTAACGTCCAACACGTGGCCAAAGTTACGCGCAAAAGGCAGCGTGGACCCTAGCGATCCCCGTCTCGACTTTATCAAACTAAATAAAGTGGGCGGCACGAGCGTTGCGACGTCCCTTGATCGGGTCGCAAAGCGATATGGCATTAAAAGTTCGATGGGGTGCAAGAAAACAAAAGACAACCACCCTCCCACGTTCTATTTTCACCACCATACGCAGGCGTCGACAAAGGTATGCTTTGGAGATGGCGAACGTAATTTGGTGACGGTGCTCCGGGATCCTGTCGCCCAATATCTTTCTGACAAAACGTGGGCAACCAATCGGGGATTTTTCATTAACTTTAATGAAGCAAAGTTGTGCGCTCCATCAAATGAAGGTGGCTACGACTGCTCCGCAATCTTGAAAGAAAAGCACGAGTATGCGCTCAAACGGGCACGCGGCAACGTAATCAGGAAAGCTCTAAACAGCCAGAATAGGGTATGTTATGAGTATTGCAGTTGGCTCATGGGCAGCACGATGACGATCGGTCAAGAAGGGAGGCCTGTGAAAGAGCGTGAGGGTCTCGCGGATGATTTGATATCTACGCTCCAAAACGACTACTTGCTCGTTGGCGTGACAGACTACCTCGACCACTTTATCGTTCTCCTTGGTCTCCGTTTTCACTGGGATCTCAACGAGATGATATATCACAAGTGCAAATCGCTGCACGGAACGTCCGTGAAGCTCCGCCATCTTACAGAGAGCGAGCAAAACGCCATAAAAAATAAAATTGGTCCGTCGGCCCACAAAGCGTACGAATGGGCAAAAGAACGCTTCGAGGCGCTTATTGCTGAGCTTGGGCAGCCCTTCGCCGACGTCGTCGACGCTTTCAAAGCCGCCGTCAAAGCCAGGCAGGCTGAAATCGACGCCACAGTCAAATCGCCGTACAAGTGGCGGCCTACGCTGTACGCAAACGGATACAGAGAGTACTGCTAATCACCATAAAATTTGCCTAATTAAAAATAACTATTTATTTTTTACCTATTGCATATGCTCACCATCTAATATTTTTTAACGACGGAATAAATAATAATAATTGCGAATAGTGTGATATACTAGTACTCATAGTATGTAGTATATTTGATATACTAGTACTCATAGTATTCGTAGGGCGTAGGGCTAAAGTGTAACATAACATAGAATTGTGCTTCTCGCAAGGTGGAGCGGCCTCAGCTCCAGTATGAGCGATGAAAGGGGGCTTTATTTATATATGAGGATAGGCTAATAAAAAATAATAAACCTTATTTACCTTATGATAAAAAATGAATCAACATTTGCAACGCGCGTTCTACAATTTTATATATTTACGAAATACGAACGATATACTCGCAAAAAATACGTCATAATTAATTTTGTTTTCACATAATATATTCGCATAGAATGCATTTTGTCGCGTAAAAGTGCAAAAAAGTGCAAACGTGTCCGTTTTGTTGCCCCGCATGAGCTGAAAAAAAAAAAAAGACGAAATAACAAATAAAAAAACGTCCATACAAACAGGCATACGCGCGCTTTTCAAAATGGCGTCTTTTTACGATGAAGTGGAAGGCGAGGTTTACTATATTTCTTCCGACGATGAGGACCTTAGATTATTCCAAGACGATCCATATTTTGAACTCTCTGGCAATGCCAGAGATGAATATTACCATAATTGTTCTTTAGATGAGGAAGGTTATTTGCTCTACAAAGTGAAAAAGCGATGCCTGGACTGCAAGGTACCGTGGAAATATATGGAGCCACGTATGGGGTGTATTGATGTCTCCAGGTGCCACAAGTGCTACGCGCGGCTCTTGGACAAGAGCCTTCCCACATACAAGAGAATGGTGTCCGACTACCCTTATCTTGGCGCGTGCCATGATGGATCGCTTATGCAACTCAATGTAAGCAAGAGTCGTGATTTCCCTGGTCTCGCCGTCGAGGCTGTATTTCGTCCGTATAATTACCGTAAAAATGAAGAAAAAGATAAATGGTACTTACGGGAACCTTATGGGAGTATCGAAAGATTTAGTGCCCGTGCCAATCCTATAGAAGTATCTCAAGATTCCATGGGCCCTCTTAAAGTGCGCATGGATACATTAGATCAAACTAGGAGGGAAATAGACTGCCCGCGGGCGCGTATCAAATTAGAAATTAACGAGTATGGCGTAATAAAAGGTGAACTGGTTCGACCAGCTTACCTGTCGCTGGTTCTTAGTGGAGGAAAGTTGCCCCGAACACCCCAGTCGTCATACTTTTTTACTGCGTATCCCCTTAACCACATTGGATGCCGTTATGACATGAAATCGAAATGGGCGATCTTTTTTTCATTACCCGAAGGCTTTATGGAAAAACTTCCTGCAGATTTGATCGAGAGAATTTTTTCTTTTTTCCAGCCGCAAGATACTTTGCACGATCGCCAAACGATTATCAACGCGGAAAAAGAACGAGCTGCCAATGAACTGAGAAGGCGCAATGACTTTAGAACGAACAATAACTTGCCATTCTCTATTGACGAAGATGACATAGATTTCTCTGAGTGGGATGGTTCGATCATGAGATGGCCCCATTATGATTCATGCGATGAGGAACATAACAGAAAAGTTTCCGGAGAACCAGACATGACGCAGCTGTTAGGGAAGGACTGCTCAGGCAAACCAGGTTATCGATGCGGAATGTGCAACAGACGATCAGAAAATGTGGGTCCACGAAGAGGTTTCTGTTATCGCCATAGCCAATGCGGTGGGTGTTTTGATCTGGCGCCTTTAGTGAAGAAGAAGAGGAAAGGGAGACGCAATAAGAGGAAAAGACCAAAATCCAGCAACAAGAGCAATCCATCCACTACTAGTAGTAGTAGTAGTTCTGCATCATCATCGTCATCACAATGTATGTTATGCTAGTCTAAATATTATTATTTAGTATATATATACATCATAGCAGTACATACTACATCATACTACTAGGTATATATTTACCCGTACGTGATGAAGAACCTAAATATTGTATATTTTAATAAACATGATGAGTGGATTTGCGACGCATTTATTTTAGATTTTTTACAATACTTTTTAAAATCAATAATATGTACATATTTTGTAAGAAGCGCTCGATTCATTATTCATCGAGGGTGCATAATACTATTTAATTTTATATATGAAGAAATAAAAAGGAATCTTGCATTTGCGCTTTTTCTTTACCATTGCGCAAGCGCTCTTTACATACGTTGTTGCGGTGCGGTAGTCGCAAGTAGTATACTAATATAGTACGACAATGGACGCTGCTCAAATTTTTGCTCGTCCGCTCAAGATACGATATGTTCGCATCGAGGGTGCTCAGCGTACGCGCGCGTCGTTAGTTGAGGATGAACTTCGCGACGGCGGCGCGTACGATGCGGAAACGGTAGCGGAGGTGAGTACGGGGCTGGTAAAAGGCACAGAGGGTTTGCAGGCGCTTGGCGTGTTTAGTTCCGTCCAGGTCGTATGCGACAACGTGGAGGGCGAACCTGGCCTCACCGATGTCACCGTTCACGTGCGCGAGCGCGGCGTTGCGTCTGCAAAAGCAGAAACGTACGTTGATGGCAGCGGCGAAGGAGGCGTGGAAGGCGAGCTTGCGCTTCGCAACGCGCTTGGTGGCGCCGAGTTGCTCGCGGCGACGGCGTCGTATGGAAGCGCAAAAAGCGGTTCAGTTGCTGTCAAGGCCTCCAAGCCCCGCTTTTGGGGCACTCCATTTACAGCATCTCTAGCGGCAACGAGCGGCGAGTCGCGGCACTCGCGCAGCTCGTGCGTTGAGCTCAAGCACCGCGTCGAGGCGACGGTTGCAACTAAAAGCGGCGCAAATCGTCTGACGATGCGCGCGGCGTTGCGCGACGTGCTACCCTCGAGGGATGAGAGCAACCCGTACAAGTACGCGGCATCTGCAGAGATTGTTGCGGCTGCAATGCCGTCGACAAAGTGCAGCGTTGCCTATCAGTCGACTCTTCACGACTCGCTTAACAACTCTGCTGCGCCGTCTGACGGCGCCAAAATTGGACTCGACGTGGAATGGGCTGGCGTAGGCGGCATGGGCGACGTCTCCTTTTTGAAGGGCGACGTAGCTGCGCGCGCGTACACTGCAATTGCGGATCGCGTGGCACTCGGCGTAGCTGCGCGCGCAGGAGTAATGTGTCCTCTCGCCGGGACATCATCTCATTTTAGCGATCGTTTTTTCTTAGGAGGTCCACTCACCCTTCGCGGATTTCAGCGTCGGGGCGCTGGACCTCGTGCTGCAGCGCATCCCGATGGCGACGCGCGCGCGCCCGACGTTTTAGGCGGCGACGTTGTTTGGAATGCATCTGCATCTGTTGCGTTTCCGCTCGGCGGGGGGCTCTTGGACGCAATTGGAGCGCGCGGTCACGTATTTGCAAACGCGGGAAACTTGGCTGCGTGGGGAACGCCTCCTGGAAAGGTTTTTGGCGACTTGCGCGCGTCCGTTGGCTGCGGCGTCGTCTTTCCGACGCCAGCTGGGCGAATCGAGGCGAATATCACCCGAGTGCTGCGCGCTGGTAAGCACGACGAAACGTCGAGATTTCAGCTGGGCATCGGCATGAACTTTTTCTAACAACATATATTATATTTACTATATTATAATATAAATATTTTAAAATTTATAAAATTATGGCATTATTTATTTTTTTAAAAAAATACCAAATCGTCCCATTTTAACTAGGCGTTTAAACCATATATTTATAACGACTAAAAGAGCCGTTTCTTGCGGGTGTCCCCCCCACGTTACGCTCGATCGAACGCGTGTCGCACGCTACGGGGCAGCCAGGCCTGAGGAACTGCACCCCAGAACCTTTTCTCCCAAAAATAATATAAAAAATATAAATATTTACTTCCGAGCATTGTAAATATAATATAGTATTTACTATTACGAGTATATAAATATTATGTTAAAATTACTCTTATCCAACATATATAATATATTAAAATACGATTCGCTTCTCTTGCATCCCTGCGTCTTTTTTCTTTTCTTTCTTTCGACGCCTTGCTTTTTTGTTTTGCTGCGGGAAATTGCACGAAAACGTTGAATCTTTTATATTTCCTTGTTTCATTCAGCACTTTCTATAGACATTGCTTTGAAAAAACATGGGGGCTGCAGCGACCACCATGCACACGGCGAACCCCACCGACAAGGCGTTCACCGTAAAGTCGATGTCGTCGGATAAATTTTTCTTGGCAAAGAGAGAATCGACAAAAACTGCGTCGCTGCCGTTTCCCACGTCTGGCGATCCCGAGGTAGACATGCGACGTAACACGATGTACCAGGAGGGGATCTACGCGGCGCTTGCGCCGAGAAAGCCCACCGAGGAGCAATTGAACAGCAACAAGATGGATTTGCCGAGAGGAGGCGTGTACGTAAAGACGTCCAAAGGACCCATTCAATTTGGCATCCCGCCAGAAACCATCAAAGATGCTATGGCTCTCGGATTGTCGGTGCCTCACTACTACGTCGTTCCCCGACAGCAGTTCGACCTCGAGATTGGCATCAACGTGGCGGAGATTGAGTTCCCTGCATACTTCAACTTCTTCGTGCTCCAAAAGAGCGTTCACCTCATATGCACAGAGTCTCAGAAGGAGTCGATCAACAGATCTTTCAAGGAGATTATTCTGGGCCCCGAGGAGGACAAGCTTCACACCGACGAAGAGTACGGCGAGATTAAAGACCCATCCGTCTTTGCGGCAAGACCCGACTTGCGCAAAGAGATGGACTACTTCGTCGAGCCGAGGGGAGGAAGAGTCATCAACCACGAAACCCTCGTGCAGTACACTGCTTTCAAGCACAAGAAAGCGACCATACATTTTGATGGGGATGAGGAGGGTAGCAAGGTGAAAGTGGAAATATGGGATAACGGAAGCGAATATAGGGTATACGAGGAAGGAAAGCAGATCGCAAACGTATCTTACGAGGAGGCTGGGTACGTGCCCACGCCCCACGAAGTCATATCTTCGGAAATGGCTGACGTGGCGCTCGTGGGGCAATTTGACCGTCCCGACTTTGGCGTAACGATGATCGGCTCTTCGCACGGCTTCGACAGCTCCGGATCGACGACAGGCTTCATCATCTGGATCAACGGCCAGGGCGTTGTCGTCGATCCGCCGCCCCACTGCGACACTTTCTTGCAGATGAACGCGGTGTCTCCTCGGGTCGTCACAGACGTCATTCTCACTCACTGCCACGCCGACCACGACGCGGGAACATTCCAAAAGATTTTGCTCGAGGGCAAGACGACGCTGTACACGACGAAAACAATCAAGGAGATGTTTTTGCGCAAGTATTCAGCGTCAACGGGGCTAAAGGAAGAATTTTTGGGTACGCTGTTTGATCACGGGGACGTCCTGGTAGGCCAGCCTATCTACATCAACGGGGGCGTCTTTCGCTTCTTCTACGCTCTTCACGCGCTTCCGTGCATTGGATTTGAAGTCCACTACGGGGGCAAGTCCATCTGCTACTCCGCCGACACGTTCAACGACAAAGACGGTCTCATTAAGTTGCACGAGAGGGGCATACTATCGGAACCGAGGCTGCAATCCCTCATCGACTTTCCGTGGCAATGCGACATCGTGCTCCACGAGTGCGGCGTGCCTCCCATCCACACGCCGCCATCTACGCTCAAAGCGCTCCCGCCGGAGGTGCAGAAGAATTTATACGCGGTGCACATCGCAGAGAACAAAGCTACAGCAGAGGGTCTTCGACGGGCGCTTCCAGGCTTTGGCAACACGCTTACGCTAGAAATCGATGACCCCAACGTGAACGGCACAGCAATCAAGTTTATGTCGCTGCTGTGCCTCACCGACATCTTTCGGGATGCTAACATCGACCAGTGCGTCAAGCTGCTCGAGATGTCGTCGAGGAGGTACTACCCCAAAGATACGTCCATCGAGGGCAAAGTTGGGGGCGTGTTTTTCATCATCATGGACGGCGTCGTCTCGGTTGAGAGGGAGGGCAAAGATCCGCGGAACTTGACCCTTGGCGACTCGTTCGGGGAGATTTCCGCTATGACAGTAGAGTCTGAGGACATGAAAATGACGGCCGTCACTGACGTGTTTATAGCCGAGTTTAACTGCTTCGCGTTTCACCAATACTTGAGCAGTGCGCCCGAAGTAAAGACGCGCCTCAAGCACCTCGAGGCGATGCGCGAGCAAGGCTTTTCGTCCGTATGCAGAGACAATTCGCTCTTTAGCGATCTCACCTTTCCGCAGAGGAGGGAGCTGCAGTCCATTTGCAAAGTTCGAACGTGCAAGCGGGATGAGCGCGTCTACAGCATTGACGTCGAAGCGAATACCGTCTCGATTGTTGATAGTGGCTGCTTTGTGATTCTAGGGCCGGACGCCGCTAACCCGAACGCTGAAGACGAAGCTGGACCTCTTATGGGCGGCGGTGAAAATTCTGTGCATTCAGGCTACACGGAGTCGTACACCGAAGAAACCGCGACTGGGGGCGACGAGGACCTTCAGTCGCAAGACCTTCAGTCGCAAGACCTTCAGTCGCAAGACATCCAATCTGTTGGCTCCCAGCGATCTCTCAGGAGCCTCACCTCGCATGATAAGAAGAAAAAGTATCGCATGAACCAAAAAAGGAAACGGCGGCGCAGCTACAGCAGTTGGGCGCAGCGAAATCGGATATCAGGCATGATGCGACAAATTTACAGGGGCACGCTCTTTATCCCCACCAAAATTTACGACGAAATGATCTACAAGCCAGCATTTGCTCACAACAAAAGCGCGTTTGGCAAAAGCAACTTTAAGGGTCTTACGATGCAGGCGCAGACAGACGCGACGATTTTCGAAATCGATGTCAACAAGTTTGTTCAGTTTCTAGAACACAACCCCGGCGTGCATATGGGCCTTCTCAAGCATCCCCACGGCATCGTACCGTGAGGGGCAAAAGTGCACCGCTATATAGTTGTTATCTATCCCAAATGCGAAAATAATTTTTGATACAGATTATCTACTAATTATGTTGCAGTAAAATTATATTTTACGTGCGCATAACCTATTACAAAACATGTGCATGAAGAGCGGTCATGTTCCCGCTGCTGTGCACTTCAAACTGTTTCGGGCATCAGCACAGTGCGCTTCCTTGCAGTGCGCATTGCATATATCCATGCACTAAACGTCGACCATGAGGTGCCCACAAAGTGCTTGGCCATCGCGCACACTAGCTGCTCTACATTTCCAAGTATGTCGTTGCGAAGACGCTCATCACCACCCGCCGGAAACAATTCATCGAATTCTTCCATCAATATCTCATCCAGGTCTTGCGAAAGTTGTACGCTGTACTTTGCAGTGATTTTACTAAGCAGACGCTCTTCCGTCGTAGGCTCTGTCGCCAAATATACCGCGCTAGAAGCATCAAAACCTGCCTCTTCAGTTTTTTTCAGGAGTTTATTTTGCCCGCGCTCGCGTATGAACCTTTTGACGTAATCGCCAACGCGAACGTGCATCGCGTTATAATCACCACCGTTGATCGTTTGAGAAAGTCGCATCGCAAAACCCCTGAAATACGGAGCGAAGCGGGTGTAGCGCCACCCTTCGTCCTTGAACATGTTGTCATCGACAATGCGCTGCCAGCAGCTCGCGCCCGCCAAAAAAATGAATTTGCTATCGATTCCTTTCCAAGTTTTCCACACCTTAGATAGCTGGGGGACTCGCCTAATCTTTGCGTTTGCATTCGCATCGAACCATATCTTCCAATCTTCATTGCCGCCGGAGAAAAAGTCAACCTTTCCATTTGCACGAAGGGGCACATTCCACTTGGTCGAAAATTGGGGCGACAGGAGCAGTTCGCGAAGCGACATGTTGAGAGGCACAACTTTAAGTCCCATCTCCTCCATCCATGGAAAGTCGAGGAGACGATCTGCAGGAAACTGCCCCGGAGTGCTTTGCTGCCAAAAAATCTTCCACATGCTTGAGTGGTGGCCAATCATGGGAACCAGGAGCGTTCGGTTGAGCTGCCTTGCTATCTCCATAGACTGCGCCATTATTATCCGCTGGTTGCTGAAGCCCCCTGATGGCTGGTACAAAACATACTTTTCTTCCTTTCGAATTTCATTGTATCGACCGGCGTACGTCCTCGGGGCGCCACGAATATTCATCACCTCGCTTTTAATGCTCTCTACCCCTTTATATGCCGTTTCTTGCACCTCTTCTTCTTCCTCCTCAGCCTCACTCCCTTCATATTCGCTCACTATTTCTAAATTCAACGGGGGGGTTCTATCGACATTGGTTGTCGTTTTGACGATGGCATTGATTGCATTCGTTCGCTTCGCTCTATATTTACTTTCGTAACTCAACAGCGCAAACATAAGGCACACCAACAAAAGGGAGGCCCAAGTGAAAACGTTTCTCCTCGAAGTGCATGCTCCGTGAGGGCTGTTATGCTTTATCGGGCGCATTCGCTGAATCTTATAAATAAAAAACGCTGCAGCGAGGCGCACGTGTGCTTATATACGCAGCACGCGCTTTTACGCAGGCGAATACTGCCGGAAAAAAAAGAAAAATAGTTGAATGCCAAAGTGAATGCTGTGATTATATTATAACATTGCAGTTGAAAAATTAAAACTTTTAAAATTGCCGCAACAACTATTTATTTAGAATTTAATTATTACGGAGAATCTTTATTTATCGACACCCATCGTCCATCAGCGTTTGACTGGCGTTGAGATGGGAAGGGTGTAAAGCGTGCGCGCCAAAGGGACCCATGCTGCCACGATCGCCCCGTCGCTCCTCCTCGACCTTTTATTATGATGTATTTATGTATTGTACTCGTATGTATTATTGTATTTAGTTTTTAGTTTGATGTATATATATGCGTTATATATTATAGCCGTTTCTTTAAGAGGACCGATCTAAATTTTATTTTTATGTATTGTGCATATTATTTACAACACTAAAGTACGAGTATTTACATACAATATGTTGTTATGTTATATTCATTCTCATTTATTTACTCAAATAAAATATTATTTATTTTTCACGTCCATTTTTATTTTATTAAAAAACTTTTTTTATTATTTATATTTTTAAACTGTGTAAGAATGTTTTGTTTATTCTCGGCATCTTTAAATGTGCTGCTCTTTTTTTTTTAACAACGTATTTATTTTTTTGACGCCTGCTCCGTGCTGCTGGTATGTTGTTATGCGAAAGTAGTGACGGTTCGCAGTACTTTCGTCGTAATTGTCGGGGTAAAGGGAGCATGCGGTCGTTTGTGACGCCGAAGAATGTGCGCTTTTGCGGGTTCCTTGCGGTTTGGTGCGTGATTTTATTTTTGGTAAATCGAAGGATGGGCGCAAGTAAGGCGACTCAACCTGTTTTCAGAGCGGATGAGGGTAGGGACGCGGTGCCCACGTTTATCGTGGACGCAGACGGGGAAGTCGCAAGAGAAGGAAAAGGAAACACTGTGGAAAAGGCAGATGAGGATAGCGACGCGCTGCCCACGTTTACCGTGGACGCAGAAGGGGAAGTCAAAAGAGAGGTAAAAGAAAACGACATTGAAAAGGCGGAGGAGTGGTATCCGACGTTCGAGCTCGATAGCGAAGGAGTCAAACAAGAACCATTATTCGCAGATGACGCGACCGCCCATCCAGAAGATGCGTCTGTCATATTTGATGAAGAGGAGGAAGTCATTATTGACGAAAGCGACTTGTTTGAAGATCAGCTCGCGTACGACGCAGCGCCTTTTATATCAGTCCGTTCAGAGTCGAAGTCCTTGAAGTATCGAAAGATTACTCTGTACAATGAGCGCACTTTTCGAAATAGGCCCACGAAGCTCTACGTGCCGCGGCTCAAAGAATCGGCCAAACTTTCTATAAAACAATTCGCGGAACGATTTATGTTTACGTCGCAGCCTGTCGTCGTGCCATTCAAGGCGATGCGGCACCTGGGCTTCCTTATGGAATCCTATACGCTCGACGAGCTGATGGACATGTACCCTAACCATAAACCAGCCCTTTATAAGTATGGGATGTTTCAGCTAAAGCGAGAAATTGATCTCGGTCCCGCAGTCACAGCACTGAAAAAGGACAAGAAGTTGTTAAAAACAACGGACGGTCGTAACTATCCCCGCAACATGAAAATCCACGAGTCTAAGCTTGCTACGATTGGCTTGCAGTCTCCCCCGTACGTCTTTCCAGACACCAAGATGTTTGTGCCCTCGCTTTGGTTTGGTGGTACCTCTGCGGCGACACCATTTCACAAGGACTGCTGCGACAACTTTGCGATGATGGTGTCAGGAGTGAAGCGGTGGACGGTCGCGCCCCCGTCCGAAGCGCGCATGCTCGACTTGTCCTGCAGGGGCACTCTTTGCTGGGCGAAGAAACTGCCGCATCCCGACGAGCACGCGGAAAAAAAATCGGAAAAGATTATTAGGGACAGAACGCAGCTTGTCACATTTGAGCTGCGCGCGGGAGATATGCTGTGGCTCCCCGCAGGCTGGTTTCACCACATCGAAAACCTCGAGCCGACCATTATGGTCAACTACTGGATCAAGAATGGTGCATCTCTCATCAGGTACATGGATAAAAAAATTTCATTGTAAAAATTAAATATTTATATAAATATTTATATTTTTAAATGTGTAATTTGCAGCATAATGCTACGTGCGTACGAACACCGCATCAGCGGATTGCTACTTTTTTATTTGCCGGCTGCTCGCGCCTTCTTCGCTTCCTCCCATTTTTTCTGCAGATCGCGAATGCGCATGTCAACGTAGCCATCTTGATACTCTGCATTCTCTTTCGCGAGGTAAATTTTGTATCTGTAACTGATCGTGTTGCGAATGCACGAAGCTTGCAGCTCTTTGGAGCTCCGATGCTTGCACTCGTTCCACTTTTTGTCAACATACTTTGCGAGCTCCCGCTTGTTCGCTGCGTGGCGCTTTTCTGCGTAATTGTGCAGCCAGGCGTTTTTATACAAGCTGGATTTTGCGACCTGCAAGTTGCGGCGAAAAACATCGCAAGGATTCCACTTGGGCGTCCGCTGCTTTTCTTCCATCTCGCTGAATATCAACGTCCATCCACCGTACCGATCGCCCGCGCGCATGCGCGCAAACGCAGCAGGCATTTCATCTGTTTCGAGTACGACGCCCGCAAGTTCCTGTATCATAGTAAGCTTTTCCTTCTCGAACTTGTCGAGCGCAGGGTACGCTTTTTCGGATGACACGGCCCGCGCGCCGGTGAAGCGGATGATATACTTTGCATCCCAATTAAAGTTGAGTTGGTAGAGTTGGTACGTCGCGTTGCTCCGCTGCAGGTGAGGCCGGCCCGCCTGGAAGAGGAGGTGCGCGACGCGGCGGGCGTACGGCATAAACACCGAGGATATGTACTGGCTTCCTACGAGGTCGTTTTTGGCCACGTAGCTCTGAAACTCTTCAAATGACCAGTTCTCGTCGCCCAGCTCCCACCGCGCGCCCCGCTTTACTTCAAGTGGAGCCCATGCATTGGCAGCTGGGTTGCCCGCTATGCCACCGGCGGTGCTCATGCCCTCCATATCAGCGTCGTGCTCGTGATCGCTGAAGAGATCGTCCATGTCGTCGTCGTCGTCGTCAGCCGCGTCTGGATCGACGATCTCTACGTTGCTACCCGTGTCTCCGCTGGCCTCATTTTCATCGCTCCTCTGCCTCGCCGCCATGAACGGATCCTCGCCCTCGTTGATGAGCCGCGACGTCCGCACGTACGCAGGCCGAATGTACACAAAGTATGGCTCCGATGATGCTACCAGCATCAGCACTTTGGCATCCCACCACTTGTCGTCGACGAGCCAGCGATTTTTAATAAGCTGCTGCGCCACGTAGTCGGGCTTCCGGTCCTCGCATTCGCCCACTTTCTCCTTCACCTCGTCGAGGGTCGCGTACACCTCGCTTCCCTGGCCCCCGCCGGGTCCTAGGACGTCTTTTAGTATCCACGCGTCCGGGGAGGGGTCGGAGAGCATCTCCGCGCAGCTCGTCTTGTTGAACAGGTTGTACGTATGGGGCATGAACCGCATTGTGTTTGCGTGGCAACCAAACTTTTCAAAAACGTCGGAGAGCGCTTGCACCTGCAGGTTGCGCGCGCCTCCGATGTACTCTCCGCCTTTTATTTGCCTTTTGAAGTGCTTCAATTTGTCCGTACGCTGCAATTTGCCCGAATAGTGAACGAACTTCTTGTTTGCCCTCTTCAGCGGGGCCGTGTACGCTTTATTGTACCGAAACTCGTCGCAGGGATTGTACGCTTTTTGCGTCCGCTCTTCCTGCAGCTCTGAAAATATCATCTGAAACTCGCCGTACCTGTCGCCCTCCTGCATCAGCATAAAAAATCGGGGATTCTCGTGAACTTGCTGCACCAAGTTGAATTGCTCCTCGACGAGCTGGCGGGTGTCAAAGTTGATGGACCACGTGTACCCCGGGTAGCCATTCGACTCGATGAACCACACGTGCCAGTTGGCGTCGATCATAAAATCGATGCCAAAGATGTGAAAGGAGCCCTTGCGCTTGATGAACTTGTGGCGGGCGGTGTGAAAGATAAAGAGCGCCACTTTTTTTATGTACGGATTGAGCATCGTCTCGATGTAGTGACCTCCCGTCCTGCGAGTGTCGTACAGGTACTGCTGCAGCGTACCAAACGGCCAAATGTGATCGCCCAGCTTAAATCCCTTTTTCATCGACTGAAAATGGGTGTTGGTGAGGTAAACTTTTCTATCTTTTGAGTTTGGGTCGTACTTTGCGAGCGCGCGCCGCAGGTATCCCTCGTGGTAAAACACGAGGTATGGCTGCGCGGACGCGACGAGCATGTACACGCGCACGTCGAACTTGGAATCTTTAAGCAGAAGAGGCTTCTCGAGGTACTCTTGGACGAGATAGCGCTGCGTGGAGCTCCACGTCCGCTTTTTGCACGGAAAAAACTGGGGCACTTTGCGCATGACGCTCGTCACGTCTTGGTGAAATGTAATGCCTTGGCCCTGGGAGCCCGTCTCGGGCTTGAGTAGCCACGTGACGTCGCTCATATCGGTGTTGACGAGATCGTCGCACTCGCTCATCAGGTACAGCCGAAATGAAGCGGGCGAAATGCCGAGATCGTTGTACTTGCATCCGTACTTGCGCACAAATCGCTCCTTCACTTTGAGCTGCTGCCCTTTGTTGCCTCCGATGGCGTCGCCGCCCTCAAAGGCGCTCAGGTAGCACTTGCCTTCGTACGTGTTGTATATGGTCTTATGGAGGTCGGGGCGCACCTTTTTCATATGGTTGATCTGCGTCGTATCTGTCAGCAGAAACGTTACGCGGTAATTTATACTTTTGTAAGTGTTGTTGTTTTGGGCTGCGCGGAAGCGCATCTGCCACCCTCGATCGAAAAAGTCTTCAATCGCGAGACCTCTGCAACCATCGCGGAGGCACCCAAACGTGCGTATCGCGCGGGGATCGTCGGGTCTCTTCTTGCGCACTGCGGGCCTATTGATTTGAATCAGCTCCTTCGAGCTCTTCATTATATACTTTGGCGTGGCGAGCTGGGGCATTTTAGCTACCCTGGTGCCCGACTCGTTGCGCGATACGTACTTGTGGACGTGGATAAGTTCAATCACTTGTTCCCAATTGAGTTTTTCGGTGTGCAGCCAACGCTCGTCGAACTTGGAGTGCATGGCATCGCGGCGTCGCTTCCCCCCTAGCAGGGTCGCCGTAGATAGCAAGTACAGCATCACAAGCAGCGCCACGGCGACACCGGCAAGTCGCGCCAGTCCCAGTCGCACTCTTGGAGGCATCTGCTTGAGCGCCAAGAGCGTCGCTTTGCCCCTTTTTCGCGTCTTTTGCTCGTACTTTTTAACCTCTTTCCAGTCCTTGGCGAAAAATGCGAGGGGGGTAGTCTCAATTTTGTCGCAAGCGCCTGCAAAGATGGGAGCCACTTTGGACACAAGGGGCGCTGCTTGCGCCTGCATTGCCTTGAAGCCTCTTTTGATAGCCGCTTTTGCAGGGCGGAGAATATTGGCAAAGGTGGATGTTGCGCGTCCGCGGTCGTCGTCCTTCGAGTCCATCGATGAGTCGCTGTCGGAGTCGCTGCTACTGAATGGATCGTCGCTACTATCCGAAAGTTCCAAAGAATTAATGGTGATCATTCGGTGCTTTATACCTGTCGAAGCTTCGACGACGGGAGAGTACGAGTCGCTCTTCAACTCATCGGCACTTTCTTCTGTATCTTCATCCGAATCAGAGCTTGATTCAGAATCAGAATCAGAATCAGATTCGGAAGAGGAAGAGTCAGAAGAAGAAGATGATGATTCTTCTGGCGAGTCGGCATCAGACGTAGATAGTCTAGGACGTGAGAGAGTCGTTGACTCGTCGCCCACAACAGACTGCTCCGAGGGAGCGACTTTCTGCACGGCGCTTGCGCCTGCCTTGCTCTCTGTCTCAGCGCCGCTTTCGTCACCCGGTACGTGCGATTCGTCGCTCTTCTTCATAATCTCTTCACTCGTGTCGGCATCAGAAGAAGATAGTCGAGGGTGGGAGAGCGTCGTTGACTCCGAGACCACAACAGATTGCTCAGAGGAAGCGACTTTCTGCACGGCGCTTGCGCCTGCCTTGCTCTCCGTCTCAGCGCCGCCTTCGTCACCCGATGCGTGCGACTCGCCGCTGCTCTGAACATTTTCTTCATTCGTGTCCGACGATGAGTCCGAGGAACCACTTTCGGAGCCCGAAGAAGATACCGAAGACGTGCCGTCATCGTCTTGGTCTTCAAACGCCATCTTTTCTTACTCTATATAATTTCCCCAATACTTTTTGCGCATCCACAATTTTGAGACGTGCGTTTTTAATCAATTCGACGCAGCTTTTTGAAAGCAAGCGTTCGATTCGCTTTGCGTTTATTTATTAAAAAATATAATTGTTTTCGTAAATATATATAAAAAACATTTTTAAAACAAATTACTACTACTCATACTCATATATGCAGCATTTTTGCGGGCTAATGGTGAGATTCTTGCTCCTTTTCGGCTCTCTGCGCGCCTTAACTCCATTCGCCTTCTAATGTCTTCTAATGTCTAATGCGTTGACAATCGGGTATCCCTTAAGGCGATGCCAGCTTTCGTAAAACTCGATATCCGTATATGAATCAAACATATTCATTTGATCATATATGTACCCATTGACACGTGCAAATGTGAGCGCCTTTTTTTTTTAATTATAATATATAAATACTCGTACATAAGAATAGTTCGGACGTTCCATATTTTGTTCATTTTTCGCGACGGCAATGGCGAATCGACGAGGGGGGAGATCGAAATAGGTATGCGAATTGCGCCGAGCCAACGGGGCAAAGAAGCGGGAGGGGCTGCGGCTCGAGGTGCAGCAGCGACAAGCTTGCTCGCTTTCACTCATTTTTATATGTAGCTATTTATTTATTTACATTAAATGTTTATTTATTTTTTTGTATAATGGGAGAAAAGGACGCGCGCATGGAAGATATTTACTTGTTGTATATTTTTAAAATATATATTTTTTTTTAAATTGTTGTCTGAATTTGATTGAATCCAGTGTACGCGGTCTGTTGCTTTGGTTGAAGGGGTTTAAAGAAACGAATCCATTCACCAAAGAATAATAAATATGAAGGGCCATCCAGCAAGAGCGGGACCATCCAGGGCGACTGTATCGAGCGTAAAAGCCGTTCTTTTGGGCATGGTCATGGGAGGCGTTTTGGTTGCGATTGTGTCGTCTTCGAACCGCATGCCTTCTTCTTCTGGTACAAATGATGGTTTCAAACCTGTTCGCGTTGACGATAAAGAAGACGTCGACGTGAGAGTCCTCGAAGCTGAGGCCGCTGCGGGCATCAACGAGGGCTACCCTGTGTACAACACGGGCGCTTCGAGCGCTGGTGGCACTGCGGTCACAGACGACGGAGATATAGTCGACGAAAGCGATGAGATAGAGCTGGATGAAGACACGATTAGGAAACAAAGGTTTCCCCGCGGCGCCGCTGTTGACGCTTTGGGTGGTCTTTTTTTCTCCGACGGCCTTGACTACCTCTCGGCCCCCACGATAAAGGTGCCCCCGCCCATGCGAAGCTACAAAAAAGCGTGGCGTCTTCTCGAAATGCACGAAAAGCTATTTCGGTCTATGCCGCACAAGGCTTACATTCCCCGCCTCGCTCAAGATATTTCGCGCGCGCAGTTCAACGAGATTTTCCGCAAGACGTCGACGCCTGTTATTATTCCCTTTGAGCATCTCCGCCACTTGGGATTCAAAACGCAAAAGTATACCCTCGATGAGCTAGCGTCCATATACCCCTACTATCCTGGTAAAAAGGTGAAGACGACGTACTCTGCGAAAGACGGCATGAAAGGTAAAATTGACCTCGGACCTGCTGTGTACGCCCTCCAAAATGACCACGGGCTAAAGAAAAAGGGATACAAGCGCAACTTTCCGCGCAACATTATGCTTGGGTCAAAGATACAGAAGCAGCTGGGCATCTCGCTCGCGCCGTTTGCTGACCGAAAAGCGTACCAGCTGCCCACGCTGTGGTTTGGCACCTCTACGTCGGACACCAAGTTCCACCACGACTGCTGCGACAACTGGGTTACCATGATCACGGGCATCAAGCGGTGGATCATTGCCCCGCCGTCCGATTGGCAGCACCTCATGCCCATCAAGTGCATCCTCGAGCACCAATCGCTCTGCTGGGCGTCCGTCGAGTACCCAAACAAAGACGACCTCACGTCCGCGGAGCGCGCGAAGCTGCAGAAGCTCGCGAAAACCGTCGTCGACCTCGCCGCGGGGGAAGTCCTATTCCTCCCCGCGGGATGGTTTCACCACATAGAAAACCTCGGACCCACCGTCATGGTCAACTTGTGGTCCATGGGATGCCAAAACTCCGCAGTCGCCATGTACACAGACCCCGCCCGCGTCGACCGATCCGACTTTACCAAATGCCCCGCCACCATCGACAAGTTCGAAAAGTGGCTACGCGATGTGAGCAGGAACTGATACATATTTATTATTTATTATTATTTATGTTCATTTTATTCTAATTTGAATGGGCGCCTTTATTTATTTTATGTAAACGACAATAATATACATATTATTGAAAAATATTATGCGCCGCGGTAAATAAATAGGAATAACTGCATATTATTCTTGTTATTATTATTACGCTGGGTCCTCAAATGTTTGAAGCGCCTCTTTCTGCTGCGACGCTCGTGGCGCTAACTGCGGGTGCATTTGGCGCGGGTTTTTTCCTTGGGGAGCGCTACTGGCGGACGCGACCTTTGGGTTGCTTGAAGCGATCGCGAAGTAAAAGTGATGAGAATGGCGAGAACGCGCCAGAGGAGGAGGAAAGTGATCTGGATAGCGATGCAGAGTACGAGAGTTCTGGAGAGCCGCACAAGATGATTATGGTCGTGCGCATGGATCTCAAGATGGGCAAAGGCAAAATCGCCGCGCAGTGCTGCCACGCTGCAGTTGGTTGCTACCGGCACGCGCGTCCTGAGGCGCTTCGCGCGTGGTTTTCGCACGGTCAGGCCAAGGTCGCTGTCAAGTGCAAGACGGAGGAGGAGATGATGCAGGTCGCCGCGCACGCAAAAGCGCTCGGCCTCAACCACTACGTCGTTTGCGACGCGGGGCGCACTCAGATCGCCGCAGGCTCGTACACGGTGTGCGGCATCGGGCCCGCGCCAGTGTCGCAGATCGATCGCGTCACCGGCGCGCTCAAGCTGCTGTAAGCGACTACGCGTGGACTACCTCGATGGAGTAAATAAATAATTTCGCATTTATTTTATTAAACGGGCTGCTAAGTAGTTAGTATATACGTACAATATCTTTTCTGCATTCTTTCGTCTTTTTTTTCGTCTTTTTTTTCGTCTTTTTTTTCGTTTTTTTCTCCTCGCCATCACGCAGTGCGCAGAATCACGTGGATGCCACTCGGCGAATCGACGATTGCGGAAATATCGCCAACTTGAAGCGCAAACGCTGCATCGCTGAACGCGGGGTGCATTCTTTTGCGCGAAAAAAAGTCGAGGTCGCCCCCTTTGTGGGCGCTGCTGCAGTCGCTCCGCTGCTTAGCAATATCCCCAAAACTCCCTACGCCGGATGCTTTCAGCTCATCTATGATTCCAGCAATGCCGCTCCTCGCCTCTTCGATCGTCCGCGTCACTTTTATTTTCTTTCCGTTGCCGCCTTGCCGCGTCGTCGGATTGCGCGAACCCGTGTGCTTGAGCAAGATGTGCGAGCACCTCACTTCTGCAGGCGGTGGCAAGTGCCACTGAACTTTTCCCGTCGCAGGCTCGTAAAAGTACACGTGCCCAGGGTGCTTCGTCGACTCTTTGGCGTACCAGCCCGCAGGAAGGCCACCAGTGGGCACATCCAACACCTTTTCCTCGCTCGAGGGCATACTATTATTTACTCAGCAACAAATCTTTTTTTTTACACAAGACAAAATAATAAAGAGAGCACAGTGTGCTCTTTTGTTCCTTTCCCTCTTCTCTCAAAACTCAAAAAAACTCAAAACTCAATACGAGCTCAATCACATACGTTGTTGTTTCCTTTTTGCTATTTATTTTATTTATTAAGAGTGGACAACGCAATCAGCAATAATAATGAATAATAAAATTTTTCTCTCTTTTGCGCGTTCAACCCCGAGGCGGGCGATGATACGTACTACCTACCTATTCCGATGAATGATCCTCCCTGTGCAATAAGCGACCGCTCACGGGAAGGAACCAAACCAAGAACCAACATCGATCGACCCCTTTTCACTCTTCACGGAGTCATGATATTCAATAACCATATTTAGCCATACTACACCATATGTTAAGTGGGTTAGAATTGAGGAAGGTATATATACGTTGACTATAGTACTATAATAATTATAACCATACTAATAAGTGTGTCTACTAATTTTGGGGTGTGTCTACTAATTTATATGGACATCTTACATATAATAATGAAAAATTTAGTGGCAAACCAGAGGGGATGAGCCATAAATAAATAATATGTCTTTTCTGCCAAATAATATGGGACGCCGTACTGCATCGATTCTTACTACCGTTACTACATATTATTATTCCAACCGCTATGTTTTAAAACCTTAATGTTTCTACATTTATTACGAATATTATGCTTTAAATACTATTGGGAGCGGAGAATAAGGTTTATAAATATTTTGCATACCTTATTCGTTTTACTTATTTATGAATATTTATGGATATTATTAATATTGTATTAAGGAAGCTTTTTATGGCGCGGGGTTGCCTCCGCCACCAACCATTGATGCAAGCGGGCGATTCCATCATTTGAACGCTCCTTTCCTTTTCCTTCCACGCTGCTTTTCTATGTGGCATATACTCATATATTATTACTATATTATCATTATGGTAGGAATGCATATAAAGAGTCTCTACATGGGAAAGCGTCGTATCCGGCCTTTCCATTATTTGAATATTATTTGAATTTTCTGCTCCATCAAAGTGCGGTAGGGGTTGCAAAGAGGGCAGCGCGCCCCGCGTCAATGCTCGATTGGCGGCTTTGAACCCCCATAGAAATTCTCATCTGCATATGAGCGCCCTTTTATGCGTATTACCATACATTATATTTATCGAACACGTACTATATTGTAATCATATTGTATATATACATCTTGTATGCGTTGGGAAGTATAAAAAAAGGAGGGAGAGGGGTTCAGTCATTCCTTTCTTTCGCTATTTTCTCGTCGTCGTCAATGTCGAAATGAAATATTAAAAATTAAAAAATAGAAATCGATCGATTGATGGATCATTACCGCCACTGGCACTACCACTGCCCGATGAATGGGTCGTACTACTAGTATAAGTATAGAGGAACGACAGGGTGGTGGAAGGAATAATCGTATTAGTATTATTATTATTTAAAAGTGGGTCGTCGATCGATGGGTATATAATACATGCCGATGGGTGGGGCTTTTTTATTGTTGCGGGGTTGATTGATGGAACGAAACAAGTTTTCTTTTGGAAAGAGTTGTTTCTTTTGTATTATGGAATAATAGTAAAGGAAATTGCAAAAGCTTAATCTGTCATTTATTATTATAATATATTTAAAAAAAAAAACATGCAAATCTTTGTAAAGACGCTCACGGGCAAGACCATCACGCTCGACGTGGAGCCTTCGGACACCATTGAGAATGTAAAGTCCAAGATCCAGGACAAGGAGGGCATTCCCCCGGATCAGCAGCGCCTTATCTTTGCGGGCAAGCAGCTCGAGGACGGACGCACGCTTTCCGACTACAACATCCAGAAGGAGTCGACGCTTCACCTCGTCCTCCGCCTCCGCGGCGGCGGAAAGGTCCACGGTTCTCTCGCACGTGCCGGTAAGGTCAAGGGCCAGACCCCCAAGGTCGCCGCCCAGGACAAGAGCAAGAAGCTCACGGGACGCGCAAAGAAGCGCCAGCAATACAACCGCAGGTTCGTAAACGTCGTCACCACCGGAAAGAAGGTCGGCCCCAACAACAACGCTGCTAGGATTGCCAGGGAGCAGGGCACCGCCGTCGCGTAAGTGCACTGCGCGCGCTGATACGTCATTAGTGGTATATTAGTCACGCAGGGCGCGAGGGCGCGCAAAGAGATGGGACGACTCCCGAGGGTCGCGAAAGCAAATATTGTAGCATGCATCATGCTTTCGCGCGCGCCTCGTCGCCGTCGTCGTCGTCGTCGCTGCCGCCATCGTCGCCTACTATTCGCTACATGATATCGCCGTCTTGTAAGTACGTAACGTGCTGTGCTGTGCGGCGTAGAAGAAGTTTATTAATATTAATTTTACGCGCAACGCACACGGACAAACTTTTAGAAATAAAAAAATATTATAAAAACCCGAAAAGCAATCGCGCGCGCTCCTTTTGCGCTCCTCCTCCGCCTTACTTTCTAAATATTCCTTCTTCCTTCTCGCGTATATATTTTTTTTATATTGGTTATCACCTCGTTCGCGCGCGCGTAGAATATAATAAATGCTAGTAGTACTAAATAGATGATGATGGTCGCATACGACGCAGCTGCGTTGGGTAAATAGTTGCTGTATATATAATAAATAATAGGACGACCGGTACGGGGAGAGAGTACACGCACCTTTATTTTTGCTGCGCTGGCGGGAGGAGGGCGGGGGGCGCGACGTCGAGGCGCTCGACGGTGCGAAGCCACTCTGTGCCGGAGCAGCCGCCGATGGCGAGTATCGACCCGCCGACTGCGACGCACTTTAGGCTGCTGCGCGCCGTCGACAGGCGACGCGTGACCTCCACCCAGTATCCCCTGCAGGGATCGTAGACCTCGATCGAGTCGAGGTCGTTGCCTCCCGCGTCGCGGCCGCCCACGACGTATATTTTTCCTCCCGAGGCAGCGACGCCGAAGCTGTGCCTCGGCGTCGATAGCGACGCTGTCTCCGTCCACGTGCGCGAACCGGGAGCATCGTCCCAAGCCGATGCGCGCACTGACATCGTCTCCACCGTCGCGAGGACGCTCTCGCTCGCATCGACGCCTCCTATTGCGTACAGCGCCCCTTTCACCACGATCGCCGAAAGCGCCCACCGCGCGCGTTTGAGCGCTGGCATTTTTGTCCAATCCCCCGACCACGGATCGTACGCCTCGCACGAGGCGAGCGCGCTCGATGCGTTGTTGGCGCCTCCCACGACAAACACGCGCCCCCTGCCCGAGCACGCGCCAAAGCTCGACCGGCACTCGAGCATGTCTGGAAGCGACGACCACGCGCCCGTTGCAGCAGCAAATACATCGACTGATTTGAGCACCTCGCCGGTGCTCGAGCATCCTCCTGCGATCATGACGGCGCTCCCGTGGCAGCAAACGCCTTCGACGTCGCACACGTCTAGCGTGCACGCTGCGGGATCGATGCGCGCTGAGCTCATTTGGGATACCTCGCGCCACTCGTAGCGTTTTTCCTCGTCCATTTTTGTCTCTTTTGCGCTTGCCTCTTTTCCTTCTACCTCTTTTCCTTCTGCCTCTTTTCCTTCTGCCTCTTTTCCCTGCTGCAGCGCAGATGCTGGAATGCGGCACTCAACAGACAGGAGGCTCTTCGCATCGTTGCAGCCAGCAAACAAAAGGACAGCGTCGCCGACAGCGGCTACGGCAAATTCTCCGCGAAGCTCTACGAGGGGCGCGTCGGCGCTCCACGGCGCGCGCGCATCGGGCGCGAGGCTCTCCAGAGATTCGCGCGCTTTCACGCAGACGCCAAAGTCAAACCACGCGACCACGTCGAGGCTGCGTTTGTCGCGCGCGCTGCCTGCGGAGAGCGACGCAGTAGAAGCAGCGCGCGCGGCGACCGCCGCATCGGTGTATCTCCGCGGCGCTACGATGCCCTGAGAGAGAAGCGCTTCCGCTTCGGCGTCGTTTGCGCTCTGCGCAGCGTCGAGGGCGCCCTCGAGGGCGGCGTTCGCCGCAGACGCAAAACTTCCCTCCGCGCCACTTTCGTCGATATTAAATTCTCTCCGCACGCGCCCCTCGGCGCTCGATCGGCTTGAAGACGATCTCCGCGCCACCGCGTTCTTGACGAGCTCCCGTCGCCTCCTTTCGGCGACCACGCACGCGAGCACAGCGCTCTCTGCCATCCTCTCTTCGCCCACCACCATCGGATGCGACTCGATCATGTGCAGCTCCGCGTCGGTGAGGTAGCAAAAGCGCACGCACGAGCTTACGAGGGTGCTGAATAAGACCGCGCGGGATGCGAAGCCCGTGTAGGGCGACGCCAGAAATCGCGATCCGTCGGGCGTCTTTTCCGACACCCACCTGCTGATCGCTTGAACGATCCGATACTCGCTGGGAATCAATAGATCGTCCATGACGAGCCATCGCTGGAGCATGGTGCCGGGGAGCTGCATCCACCCATCTAGCATCGTAATGACGCAAAAGTAGTCGCACACGAACGCGTCGATGGTGCGCAGCAGCTTGCGGGCTGATCTTCCCGTGAGTTGCCGCGTCGCGTACCACACGCGGAGCGCGTTTTCGACTGTGAGTCTGTTGACCAGCCACTCCGACATCACTTGGACGGCGGACTCCATCCCCATCACCCTCGCCCCGTCGAGGGTCTTGAGAACGCACGCAGGGTCGAGGTGGACGTTTCCCGTGTACGCGTAAGCAACGAGCCGCCGGAGCGAGTCGTAGTCGACGTCGACGCGGAGTCCAAATTCCTCGCTTCGGGGCTCTCTGCCGGTGAGCTTCTGCGACGCGCCCACGGGCGACACGTACGGCTGCACCCTCGTCGGAATGGCCTCTTTGCGAGCAGAAGCCATTTTTTGCGCAAATGTCGTCGAAAACGTCGCGAGCACGATCGTGTGAACGGGCAGCGATTTTCCGTCGCTGGATATGAGAATGCAGTCGAGGCCCACCTCGTTCTGGTACATTCTCTGGATGCCCGCTGAGAGCAAGTCTCCGTGATCTACTCTCCGCGCTTTTTCTGCAAACGTCTCTATTGATTCTGATGGATAAACGACTAGCGTGTCGGCTTCTGAATAATTTGCTGACGCTTTTCCGCTCGGAGGCGCTGAAGACAGCGGTTGGTACGCCGACGTTGCGTTCGCGGGAGTCGACGTCGTAACCATCTCTTTTCTTTTTTTTTTCCTCGTATCGACGGAGCGAAATATATATATATATATATATATTATATGCGCGCGAGGTCTTTTTTCCAAAAAAATATAAACGAAGCAGACAAACCGACCAAGACGAGCGAAGCAACGCGCACTCTACCAGCACTATTTATTCTCTGCAAGCTTCCGTACAAAACGCTTTTAATATTTGTAAATCGCAACACGAAGCGGCATGGACATTACCAGCTGCCGCAGGAATAATAAATCATAAAATAATATAGTAATACGCCAAGAAATACAAAGGATCGTGCTCTCTCTCTCTCTCTCTCTCTCTCTCTCTCTTTGGAGACATCTGATCTGATCAGTCCGTCAGCCGCACGGCCGACCGCCGACGTGACACCTTTTCTTATTATATACACATTTTACATACTGTAATATTTTATATGCCTATTTGCGCACTTGATAAAACACCTTTTCTTATATACGCATTTTACATACTATAATATTTTATATGCCTATTTGCGCACTTGATAAAATAATATATAAAAAATATCGATTATTCATTTACAACATGTATGTTACCTTATGTTATTTATTTACTATATATCTCATTTCCCTACGCCTGTATTTGCGCATCCCTATGCTATGCTACGTATGTCAAAAGGGGTAATGGGTATCGAGTGGGAGGCCGATCCCCTGATTTGTCCGTTTCTCATTTTTTTGCTTTTGGATAATATTTACATATAAAGGGCATATAAATCGGTCTGTATGCTCTAATTGCGTAGTGGAATCGGCGCATTTTTACGAGATCGGTCGACCTTTACACCTATTCTGATGGTACATTTATATCGTTTTTAAGAATATTTTATTTTTTTTATATTGTCAATAAAAAAAAAGATCTTTTTTTCTTTCTTTTTTTTTGTTTTTCTATATAAAATAATAATATAAATATATCAACGCACTTTTTTTCGAAGCTATTTTGTTATTGGACCTCTTTTGCAAAACTTTTATACTTTGTCGCAACAATCTGATACCCATTGACGGCCTCTTTTCTTCGCAATAATCAACCAACGCACCATGAACGCCGAAGCGTACGCCGAAAAGCACGACCTGGGTAAGCTGATGCAGCTTATGTCCGTCGAGCTGATGTCGAAGCGCCCCCAAAGCCCCCTCACATTCCTTGCAAATATGTGTCGTAAAACATCGGCGATGAAGCACGCCAAGGGCGTGAGCACGACGGCGATTATCTCCGAGACGCTCGAAAGCGCGGTGGTTGAGGTCATGGGCGCCGCCGCCGCCGGCGAAGAGGAGAACGCGGAAACGTCGCGTGCTCTTTCAGCTCAAACAGAAAACAATAACGACGACCAAGATCGGGATGGTACGCCAAGTACGAAGCGCAAAAGTGATTCAGATTACATCGAAACTTCACCCGAGGCGAGCGAAGCTGGCATGAACGTCGACGAAACGCCGCCATCGAGCTTTGCGCAGGCGCGGCGGTCGACGATATCCCTCCGCGCGCATGGG
>JACLAC010012465.1_pt1 | contig 32892 bp, 29 predicted proteins | sample 8027881 | NCBI WGS metagenome assembly JACLAC01 (sample SAMN15725517, study PRJNA655200) | protist metagenome | isolation source: fluorescence activated cell sorting (FACS) single amplified genomes of... | place: Spain: Blaines Bay Microbial Observatory, Mediterranean Sea | collected 2016-01-19 | reverse complement strand
GTTTTGACAACCTGACCTTTCGTTTTGACAACCTGAGCCAGAGTAGAGAGCAGAGCCACACACTCTGGGTCCAGGATCGGGCTGGGAACATCGGCTGGGGCTTCCCCTTTAAAATTCGCTTTGACAATGTAACGCCAGATACTAGCAAGACCACTGTTGAGCTAGATAATCTCAGTAGCTCCTTCAATGGCTTGAGTCTGAAGTTCAACACGTCAGACAACGACACTCACTTCTTCCGGGTTCAGCTTGATAACAGTACGACTCCTAATGCCTATGGCAATGGCTGGGTCCGAGCTCAGCACAACTTGCTCTATTCAATCCTGCTCGACAACACCAGCAACAGTCAGCAGCATACACTCCATCTCTGGCTGAGGGACCAGGCAGGAAACATTGATAATCTCACACCTAGAAGCGTTAATCGGGCATGGCTCTATGACGGGCAGGTCAGGGTTGATAATCAGACAAACCCAACGGTCAATGCCTATGCGGGCCTCAAGCTAAAATACCCACACAGCCTACCCAGCAGCTATCCAATGAGTAGTCTTCAGCTGCAACGGGCTAGTGACAATCTGACCGTCAATGGGCAGTGGAACCTGGACAATGACAGTTTGGTCTTCTGGTCTACAGGACCACTAGAAAAAGAGACAAACTACCAGCTTAAGCTCAAGGGCTTTATCCATCCACAGGACAGCCTAAAGCTCTATCCTTCGCAGCTCTTTGAGTTCAGAACTGATAACCAAACACTAAACCTAAACAATGGGCTTGTAGCCTACTATCCATTTGATAACGACACCCTCGATTATTCAGGGAATGCCTTACATGGCTCTAGTGTAGGCAATGTCCAATTTAGCGCGAATCGCTTTAATCACTTAAATTCTGCTTATTACTTTGACGGAAATTCTTACATAAGAATCCCAGACAACGACTCTTTGGATTTTTGGCCAAATCAGAATTTCACTGTTCACTTTTGGATTGAAACAGCTGGTTGTGTATCTAGTGCGAATCTAGGAGTCGATTTAATCAGTAAATGGGACAACATTGGTACTAATAATTATCCTTATTCTATTAGATGCATCAATGGTTATGTTAAAGGAATGAAATATGCCAAGAATATTGGATTTCCAAAAGTAAAATCAGTAAGTCTTGTAGATGATAGCGCTTACCATTCAGTAATTTTCGTGAGTGATGAAAACAAAATAAAACTCTACATCGATGGCAAATTAGAAGATACTACTCTTCATAAATTAAAACCTGAAATTCACAATAATAGTAATCTCTACATTGGCAAAAGAAGTACTACAAATAAAAACAACTTCACAGGAATTCTCGATGATATTTACATCTATAATCGATCCTTAAGCTCCGCAGAAATCAAAGCCCTCACAAATGTTTTTGACTTCATTCCACCGATGACCGGCAGTGTCAAAGTCAACAACGGCAGTGACAATACCTCCTCAGATAACCTAACTCTGACCCTGACTTCTCTTGACATCTCTCCGATTGTCGCCTACCAGATCACGGACAATGGGAGTTTTGATGAGGCTCCATGGCGCTCAGATATCTTGATTCCGTCCGATAACGTCAGCTTCAACACAAATTTCAATCTCAGAAGCTCAAATTATGGAGAACGGCAGATCCAAGTACGCTTTAAAGACCAGGCAGGCAATGTTTCCCAACCGTTCTCTGATAACTTTACTCGCCTCGACACAACCCCACCGCAACCACTAAGCTTCTCTTTGCTTGGTACCGCAGGTAACGATAACTTCACCAATTCAGCTCATGTTAGCTTCACTGACAATGCCACGGATGATGTCGCCCCTATCAGCATGTATTTGTCTGAAAATAGTACAAACCCACTGGATAACAACTCCAGATGGCAGGCTTATGCCACCTCAGGAACTTTTCAACTCAGTTCAGGTCAAGGGGAGAAGCAGATTTTCATCTGGTTTAAAGATGCAGCACAAAACATTTCTGGCTACCTGACGGATAACATCACCTTTGACAATGTCTCCCCAACAGCGAATTCGATGCTGATCAACGATGGAGCTGACAACACCACCTCCTCCACGGTCACACTGAATTTCAGCAACGTCACCGGGACCAGTCACTACTTTGCCACCGACAATATTTCAGCCAACAAACCTTCTGCTACTGCTGCTGGATGGCAAGCTTATCCAGTAAATAATATGGACAACTTCACACTGACCGGCACCGGTAATCGTCAAATAAGAGTTTGGTTCAAAGATGAGGCTGGGAATATCTTTGGTCCTACCTTAGACAACATTACGTTATCGCATGGTATCAGCTATCAGACATGGTCTTGTAGTGATCCCTGGCCGTGTACGACGTCACCCTCTGAAATACTGACCTCTGGCAAAATAACTGGGAATATTAACTATAATTGGGGTAACAACAATATCATTTTGAATTCTCTTGATACCGGAAAAAACGACTATATTGCTATAAAGCTAACTGGGAATTTCATTATGCCAGGTACTGCAGGCGCCGAGTATTCTGTACATTTCCGTAATCAGGATGATGATAGCTCGAGAACTATCATTGATGGCACTACTATCATAGAAGATTGGTCTGGATTACATGGACCAGCAAACCGAGATAACAGTACAACTCTAATAGGTGGTCAAACTTACAGGTACGAGAGATACTGGAGTGAGCGAGACGGTGGTGCCGTTTTAAGGCAATACTGGAAGATTGATGGAATTCACGATAACTACGTATATATGAAGGGTGAGGATTTTTTTAGTGAATAGCCTCGTAACTAATTTCTATGCGCAGCTTCCCCAATTGCTCTCAGGCATTCGCCTTGGTACCAAAAAAAATTATCTCAAGTTCCTGCAAGAAGGTTATATGTGATTGATAGCGATCCTGTAGTCGCACTTGGAAAAACAGGGTCTCTCCTAAAGAGTTATAAACTCCAGGGCTATTCAGCTGAAGCAGAGTTAACCTACACGACATGGCCTCGTTAATAAATGTGGAGTGCTCTGAGTCTCTCATGCTACCAATCTGCTGTTCTCCCAATATCCTTTTTGAACCTTCCCCTCTGGCCGAGTCAGGGTTCCCTCACCATTCCTTTTGCCGTTTTTGAATTCTCCTACGTAAACACGTCCATCCGGCCAGGAATAGGTGCCTCGCCCGTGAAAACAACCCTCTTTGAATTCTCCGACATAGATTCGGCCATCTGGATAGACAAATGTACCCAACCCATTACGTGGTTTATTGATTGAGCTCTTATTTTGCTTCTTGACTACATCAATTACACCTGACATGCATGCCTCCCGATTGAGTTATTGGATATGTTGGTAGATGGTAGAGGAGTCTCAACGATTTGGGGAGGAGGAATGGGGGAGAGAAAGCTGTATTGTACCAAGAGATATCTAGACTTATGATCAAGCAATCTATTTAAGGAGAATCCAATGAAAATAGATGGAAGCTGCCATTGCGGAAAAATCACCCTGACTGCTGAAGTAGATCCCTCTACTGCAATGGTCTGCCATTGTACCGATTGTCAAATTTTAGGCGGTGGACCCTGTAGAACAGGAATTAGATCTGAAGCTGAGAAAATTACTATCGAGGGGGACGTCACCGAATATACTAAGGTTGCAGAAAGCGGAAGGAAACGTGTGCAGGGCTTCTGTGGAGTCTGTGGGACAAGTCTTTACGCAGCTGATGCAGACAAACAAAAATTTAATATTCGTCTTGGCTTCATCAATCAACGTGATCAGCTGGTGCCATCCAAACATATCTTCGGTGATTCTGCAGCTAGTTGGTTGAAGAAGATTGAACAGCACCAGTGGTTTGCAAGGATGCCCTGAGTAGATAATCCTTCTAGCTATTAGGGTAAAGTCCTGAGTTGCTGTTCAATCAGACTTTCTGTTTTATCAGCAGCTGCCAGCAAATCAGCATCCGCTATATCAATGTAGCGCTGAGTTGTGGCCAAGTCTTTGTGAGTAGCTAATCTCATCAGGATTGGCGCAGGAGTTCCAGCAACAGCGTGCATTGTCAGAAAATGATGTCGCAGGCCATGAAGCATTCGAAAGTCCTCTGGCAAGCCTGCCTTAGTTCGAATCTCTCTATGCAGTCTCCAGATCACAGACCTAGAGTTACCCCATGGTTTTCCTGTCTTTGTGAAGAAAACAAGATCTCTCTCCCTTGCCTCATCAGATCGCTGGTCTTTCAGTGAATACTGATTCATTAAGATTTCAGCTGCACTTTTACTCAGTGGAATTCTTTCATCCCTTCCTGATTTAGCATCCTTGAGTAAAACTACTCGATGTTCAAAGTCGATGTCTTGCCAACAAAGTTTAAATATCTCTCCCCTACGAACACCCGTGTGTAGGCTAAACAAATAGAGGTTTCTCAGCTGAGGTGGCTGTTGATCAAGAACTTCCAGAAATCTTTTCAATTCCTCCTTTGTTAAGCGCTCTGTCACGCGATTCTTAAGTTCTGAGGCTTTGGGAACAGGTATCTGATATTCCAAGGCAGGTGAGAGCTTTGCTTGAACAGCAAATCTGATAAGCGTTCGATAAAAGCCCAAGAGCCAAGAGACTGTGGCCATTTTTCCACCTGACTTCAAAATCGCATGTCGGATGCGCAAGAGATCCAACTCCGCAATTTCAGAGGGCGTTTTTGACCAGTGATTGGAAAAGTGCTTCTGAAATCTCTGCCTAAGTTCTGTTTCAGTTTTAGGTGGCTCGCCCCTCTCTATAATTTTGCGTTTAAAGTAGAGATCCACTAACTCACCAATGGGAACTGCTTTCTGGATGATTTTTGGGGTTGGGATTATCAGGTCTGGAGGGGAAACAGCTTTTCTAGCATCAGCCATTAAATCGATTCTGAAGTCTTTGACTTTGGCAAGAGTCCAGCCCTCTGACTTCTTACCAATCCTGCGACAAAGTTGCTTTTCACCTTCGCGGTAGAAGGCATAGTAAGTGATATCGCCCTTGCTATTATTTTTAAAATAAACTCCTGGGAAGCGGGTCTTTTCAAACTTTCTAGACATAGTCACCTCTAATATCAAAAGGCAGCAGAGGGCTCAATTTGGTATAACAAACGGTATAACAAACTAAGTAATTTCTGCTGAATTTTTGAATTAGGAGATTTTTCTCAAGAATGTAGTGACTACAGAGAAAGCTACTGAATTTACTTTCTTTTTAGCTGAAGTGGTGGAACTGGTAGACACGCTGTCTTGAGGGGGCAGTGAGCTTTGCTCGTGGGGGTTCGAGTCCCCCCTTCAGCACCAACCGTCTTTTCATAGTATCATTCACTATCATTTCTTCTCACAATTCCTCACTGTTACTGGTCTTAATCAGATTCAGTCATATCATTCCATTTTATTTCAAATCATTAGATATCACATCTTTACGGACACGCGTACGGACACGCGCAAATTATCCTACCCTGCCTAGTTGAATTAGCTCTGATTCGTCTATTGTTGTGTAGCGCTCCGTCATTTTGCCATCTTTGTGGCCAACCTGTCGTTGAATCAAAAAATCAGGTATGCCAGCTAGCCGCATCCGGCTGACATAACAATGCCGGAGGTCGTGAAAGGCAAAATCTTCAATACCCGATTCTACCAAGCCTTTTTTCCAATCACGCTGCAATGAACCCGTAAAACGGGTGTAGGGTCTACCCACTGTAGAAACGAATACTCGCTGCTTGCAACGTAAGTCCTTGGGAATTCTTTTGAGAACTTCTATTGCTTCCGCACACAAGAAGACTGCACGAGCAGTCTTTGATTTCGTTTGGTCAGCACGCAGTCGGATAAAGCCCTTTTCAAAATCAACTTGGGACCATTCAATCTGCAAAATCTCTCCTTGACGCATGCCCGTGTAATAAGCAATTTGAGTCATTTCTTTGATGTGTTTTGGAAGATTCCTTTCGAGTTTCGCCCACTCTAAAGCTGTCAAAATACGATCTCGCTTATTATCTACTTTGATTTTTGGCCAAGCTTGCACTGGCATCTCAGAAATAAATTCATGTCGCAGCGCATAATTCAACACACTGCGGAAATAACTTAATTCGTGTGCAACCGTTGCTGGTGCTGTCCTTTCGCTCCTACCACTTTTAGAGGGTTCATATAATCGACTGTCACGATATTCGTTTAGATGATGGAGACGCAGGTCACGGAGCAAAAGATTGGGCAACAGCCTCACAAGGTTCCGATGATCATCTTTGTATCGCCCATAACTTTTCATATTCTGAACTTCCCTCTGTTGCAGATACCATTGAAGAACAATGTGAACATGAACCTGTGCATTACGATCCCGTTTCAAAACTCTTTGTTCACTGATGGTGCTGGCTATTTCGCGTAAACGGTGTTCCGCCGCTTCTCGACTTGCCCCAATTCTTTCTCGCCTTCTATGCCTTTTTGCTGGTCGTCCAACACCATCCTTCTGGGGTGGTCTTCCTGAGCCCTCCAAGGCAGCAGGAACATCGTAATCAATCCAATAGATCGGCAGCCTAATTTTCTTCAGTTTGTAGTTGCAGTTTTCACCCTTGGATGCGCCATAGCGGTATTTACCCTTGCAGGAGATTGCGGTGGGTTTCTGACGTGATTTACAGTTGGGACATTCAATCAAAATCCGCATTATCCAGCCTTTCTTATTTGCCGATAAAGTTCAGCAGGACTAATATTCCCATACCAGAGTTCATCAATAGATACTTCAGTCAAATTACTAGCAAAATCGATAGCATAAGGGTCTTCATTGAAAAGCATCCCCTCCGCGTAATCTCTACCAAACTCAGATGGTAAAAATTCATTTTCAGCCTCCGACCTGAGGTTGCAGGCGTATCCATAAGCTGCCAAAAGAGCGGCACGCTTTTCATCACTCAAATGCTCAGTTTCTTTAGTCCATTGATCCAAATATTTTTGATCTTTGAGATCAGCAAAAACTCTTGTTTGAAGGGCAGAATTCAAATCATCATCAAACAAATCTTGATTCCAAGGCACGGGATCAGCTCGCGATTCGGCGACATTCCATAAAACTCGTGACACTTCTTCATAATTACTTTCGTAGTTTGAAAATTTCTGACTGTAATCGCTAAAACGCTCGGAATCTTTCAACTGAATTGAAAATGCCCAATTACCCATTTGCTTATGAAACACATCACTGCCAAGGACTTTCCACGCTAGAGCATGAAAAGCATGTTCTTGATTGGTTACTGCTCGCGAAAACCAGATTGAGGTTAGCGTCTCAGGTATCTGACGATTGAGACCTTTGATCCGTGAAAGCATCTCTAATTTCATTTTAAAATCTAGAGACAGGTCCACTTGAGCCTCCATTGGCTCATCTCCATTTAAAAGCCATTCTGCTGATATTCCCAAGGCTCCTTGAACGGAAAGAGCCATTTGCTTGGTTATCTTGCCGCGTTTGATAGCAGTGTAAATCGCTCCAGAAGTCACCCCAAGTACTTCAGCCAGAGCTGACTTGGATCCCAACTTTCTGTATTCCACAACAGCTAGTAAGCGGTCACCCGCTGTTCCCGCATCTTTGAGTTTCATGTAAACGAGATTCTATTTGACGTGAATAATTAGTTTAGGTATCGTATATTTTACGATTCATATTTAATTATGAAATTAAGTGTCTGTCAATATTATTTAATTATAATTTTAAAATAATTATTATGAATGATCTTTCAGTCAAAAGTTTCATGACAATTCCTGAAGCTGCCGAGCTTATTGGAGTTTCTGTCGGAACATTTAGGAATATGCTGAGCAAGCAGAGGCCCTTTGATCAGTACCGAGTAGGTCACCGCATTTATCTGCTTCGTGAGCAAGTAGAAGAAGAGGTTCAGAGGCGCAATGAAGGGTTACGCAAGCCCTACAAAACAAGACTACGGAAAGGTGTGAGGTAAACTAATGAGGTTTCACAACACTCAACCATTCTCAAGCATCCGAAGCTGCAGAAATTCTTCTCTCTCAAAGTCATGATGCAAACCACATTATCTCTTGAGGTTTAATGGGCAAGCAACCCAGTAGAAAAAAACCAAACGAAATTCTTCTGGAGGTGCTTTTGGAGCATGATGATTTCTCAAGCTTCCAAAAAAAAGGAGAAGACGACTGGCGGCCTCCTGATCATGAATTCGAGAACTCTGGCTTCAGCTTGAGTTCCAAAGGTTGGTTTCTCCATGCAGAAAAAGGTGAACAAAGCCAATACAACCTGAGTGGAGAACAGGGAAGTCTTTTCGATTTGGTCAAAAAGCGTGGCCTTTTGGACGAAGCGCGTCGACGTTCTGGGATGCCTACACTCAACCAGCAGTCAAACAGTGCTGTTGACTCCAGCCATTCCGACAACTCAATTATGGCTCAACAAATCTGGGAGAAAGCTGAAATCGCGTCTGAAACGGCAAGAGCTTCTATTGCACGCTATCTGACGGATGTTCGCAAAATTCCACTGGAAAACTATGAAGACTTGGTGGCTCTTGGCTGGTTGCGTTGGGATGCGCTTAACAAATGCGTGATCTATCCGATTATTGGCAGTAGTGACACCAAGAAGGTGGGGAAGATTAATCGTATCTTCATTGATGAATCAGGCAAGAAGACAAGCAAGAAAATGCTTGGCAAGGATGGCTTGATTTCAGTAGTTCCACCTAAGGCCAACGACTCACAAAGCGACTTACAATCCACCTTCCTTGTATGCGAAGGTTTAGAAAACGCGCTTAGCCTTCGAGATAGGCAGACTGATACCTTCCTTCTGTCTAACGGCAAATCGAATCTTAAGCATGTTCCTACGTTCCTGCCAGCAAAAGCAGAAGTTCGCATCATCAGCGATCACGATGCCAATGAGAATCCTAATCAAAACGGGCAGACCGAAGCTGCAAAGCTACGGTCAGAACTAATTAGTCAGGGCTATCAATGCACTGCATTGATGCCAAAAGAGCCGAAGACAGATGCCAATGATGCCTTGCAAGCGGGGGAACTCCAGAAATGGATGAAAGACTTGGTCGAGATTCCTGAAATTACAGATGATGGTCTGGTGATCAAACAAGCCATTGAAATGAAGTCGCCTGCTGAGGTTGTTTGTGGTGCAACATGGCGAAATGAGTTACCTATCACAAAATCTGGTACCCCATGGGATGAACCTGAGGAACTGTTTCACGAACAGGAATTTAACGAGTACCCCATTGAACAATTACCAGCAACTATTCGATATGCAGTGAGGGAGGTTGCTGAATTTGTCCAGTCTCCAATTCCGTTGGTTGCCGCTTCAGCACTCAACACTATTAGCACCGCCGTACAGGGGCAGTACGATGTTCGAAGAGCAGACGGATTGGAAGGCCCCACGAGTTTATTTTTTCTTTCTATTGCGGAAAGTGGTGAGCGGAAAACCAGTTCGAATAAATTCAATAAATTGCTGTGGGATTATGAGAATGCAGAGAGAGAAAAACTAGAACCCAAAACTAATGAATATGAAGTCATTAAGGAAATATGGGAATCAAAGAAAACGGCATTGATGAACCAGCTGAAAAACTGCCAGCAAAATAATAAGCCCACCCGAGAAGTGGAAGAGGATTTACATGAATTGAAATCCGAAGAACCTAAGCCACCCACAATTCCATGCCTGACTTATCAAGACACAACAGCAGAAGCATTGCTCAAGGGTTTAAGCAATTTCCCTGTTGGAACTTTGACGAGTGACGAAGCAGGTGGAGTTCTTGGTGGCTATTCCATGAAAGAAAATTCAATGAAGTTTGTCAGTGACATCAATCAGCTTTGGGATGGCTCACCCATTCGGGTAACTCGTAAACATGCAGATGAAATCATTGTTCAGGGGGTACGATTGAGTCTTGGCCTGATGATTCAGGAACAAACCCTGAGAAGAGTTCACTCACAATCCAAGGGGCTCTTGAGGGGTTCAGGATTGCTGGCGAGGTTCCTGATTAGTTAACCCAACAGTAGCATTGGTACCCGTCATTTTAAACCGCCACCAGAAAAGGCTCCCAACTTCAAAGCCTTCAGGAATCGACTGATGCGTATTTTAGCTGAGAAACTGCCAATCAATCACAAGTGCCGGTTAGAACCACAGATGCTGGAACTCAGTCCAGAAGCGCAAAAAAGCTGGATTAGATTTCATGATGAGTTGGAGCAAGAACTCCAACTTGGAAAATCCATGGATGATGTTCGAGATATTGCCTCAAAGACTGCTGATAATGCCGCAAGAATTGCTGCAAACTTTCATGTATTTGAGGGAGAGGAAGGTACAAAGATTTCTGAGGACACCCTTGATTCTGCAAAAAGCATTGCCCTCTGGCATTTGTATGAAGCCCAACGATTCTTCAGGGAACTTGAGACTTCAAAAGAAATTTCGGACTCCCTAAAAATCGACAAATGGCTTCTTTCAAAATGTCGCAACCAGAACGTCTCCCACCAGTTACGAAGGGAGGTGCAGCGGTCTGGTCCCGTACGGGATAAAAACGATCTGAATCGTGCCCTCACGGACCTGCATGAACGGTCCCGCTGCCGGTTCGTCAAGGACGGCAAGAAACTTCGCATTGAAGTGAACCCGAAACTCCTCAAGGTTTGAATGGCTTTGCGTGATTATTTAAAAAGTCAGAAATCTCTGCGGAACAACCTGTCGGATTGTAATGTCGCAAGTGTCGAAACGCCCTGCGACAGAACCATTGATCCTCTGGCCCAGCAATATTCAGGGTTTGCAAGCGATGTCGCAAGTGTCGCAAGTGTCACAGTAGATAGGGAGCATAACAGCAATACCAACCAAGAACATCTTTCTCAGATGGAGAAATCCTCATCTTTAAATGATAATATATATATTAATTCATATAATAAGATTAGAAAAGAAAATGATTCTGAGACAGGTACTTCCAGTGCGGTGACAGTTGCGACGGTTGCGACACTTCAGCATTCATGCGGGGTTGCGGGGTATTCGCGTTGCGACACTTCAGAGACAGTTGCGACAGTTGAAAATCCTAACAATTCCACAGGCCAAACTGAGATTAAAATATTACAGCAAAAGGTTGAGCAACTCTGGCAAAGCCGAACGCCGGCAAGCCTCCCAGTGCCTGAGGGCTACGATGCTGATCAACTTTGCAGACGTATTGAGATCCAGTTTGAGAAATGGTGGCAGGAAGAGCCAGAGACACAAATGATGTCCTGCATGGTCTTGCCAGCAAGCCGAAACGAGCCATTCCGTTTGAATATCTTTCGGTTGACCCTGTCACATGATGTTTCAGAAAACTCTTCTAATCTAAATCAGTAAATCGGATAAAGCTGTACGTTCCAATGGGGACATGAGTTTCCCTAATCACTCATTAAGAGAGTAAACCCCAATCTTTCTCACGGAGAGTGATATGTCTAAACACCCATCTTCAACAATACTCAACGAAACCTACGCAGAATTCAGCCGACAAAGTCCCAAAGAATTCCAACGCAAGCTCTATGAGCATTACGAAAAGTGTAAGTTAGAATTCTTTCCCGACACGGCACTGCCCACCCCAATCATTGAATTGACTCCACCTAGCAGCGCAAAAGCATGGGGCGAATTTTTGCCCCAAAGTCAATCAGGGATTCAATCGAAGATCAATCTACGACCCACTATTTTAACTGGTGAACACCCCAAAGTAAGTGGCCTTGAAGAGCATGCCTTTGGCCGACAACTACTGATGTACGACATCCTTGTCCAACAGATGTTAAGTATGTTCTGTGTTGAAGTTCTTAAGGAGCCTGAGAACTCCTTCCATGGTCATGGACCTCGGTTCCGTGACGAGTGCAACCGTGTGGGACAAATTCTTGGCTTATCTCAAGTTCGTACAGCCAAAAAACGGGGTCAGGATAAAGATCGCCCCAGTTGTGCAAACTGGCCCTACATCGTCAGGCCTGAAGGATATTTTCAAGGTGCTTGGCCTCTTCAAGTTTTGAATGTGCCTGTTAATTGCGTCAGGACCAACACAATTCAAAACACAACCGAAGATTCCTTTACCCCAAATTTTTGGGTTCCACCGGAACACCTAGATTGGATGAATGAATTTTTGGGTTCCCCATTCAAAACCGAAAGAAAGCTAGATGCGACACTTGGGAATAACGAACTGCAACTAATTCCAACGACGAAAGTCCGGTTGGAAGCCAGTCAAAAAATTCTTGAAAGCAAGTTCCAGCGAATTAGAAATGAAATAATTCTCCAAAACACTGAATTTCAGATGACCATCGAGGATCTAGATCTCTGGGAAGAGGGTGCATGAAAAAGTTGTTATGGCCCCCAACCAAAACGCAGATCCAAAATCTTTCTCTGGAAGCGGTAAGCGTGCTTGTCGATCCACGTGAGCAGCAACCTTGGGATCTCAGCCCAATGCAGGTAGAAAGAGCCACCCTGCAAACAGGTGATTACTGCAGCGCCTGTAGGCGCTTTGTGCTGGAAAGAAAGAACTCTATCGATGAACTGGTTTCCTGCATGACGCAGAGCCGTGAACGCTTTGAGGGTGAGTTGCGACGGATGCAGGCTTTTGAAGCTGCAGTGGTATTGGTGGAGGGAACTTATCAGGAATTAGTAAATGGCGACTACCGCAGTAAAATGAATAAGAATTCAGCAGCAGCGACATTCGTCTCATGGCAACAAAAGTTCAGGGTTCCAATCCATTTTGTTGGAAACCGAAATAACGCGGAAGAGTATGCCAAGAGTTTCTTCCATCTACAGCACCGCCGCAGACTTTCAGAACTACTGCATTATTATACACTATCTTTTGCCAGTGAGACATCCAACCCGAGTTGAGGTAAGCATGCAACGCAAACTAAATGCAGCTAGCAACCGCGCGGCAACTCTTGAACTTCACAATCAAGGTCTCAGCCAGCGTAAAATCGCCATGGTGCTGAACATATCAAAGACTAGAGTCGCTCAGATTCTGAAGGAGAATAATTCCCAAAACGGTCAGTCTGGGCAGGCCAGCCAATCCAAGGAACTGACCACGATTCTCACGGGGAATCCCAGTGTTGGTCAGCATCTTGAGGAAGTGGTCACCCAAGCTGCAAAGCAGTCGGTCTCACAAGTAATTGCTGATGAGCGTGAGGTGCAACGGGAACAAGTGCTGGATGATCTCCAGTACATTCGCAACTGGAGCATTGAAACGGCTGAGAGAGTCCGTTCTGGATGTACTGATCTACAGCATCTGCAAATGGAGCTCGCAACCATGAAGGTGTTATCAGGCATTTTGCTCGAGAACAACCGCCAACGGATGGATCTGTTTGGCTTAGCCAATAAAGCGAAAGAGGTGAGTGATTACAGTATTGACTTCATTGCAGCCGCTAGAGAAGGCGGTCTGAGCATCAAAGGCCCAAATTCTTCAGATCATCCAGCCGAAGAGTCCGACCAGACTTGATCTCCATCCCCACACTGTCTCCACTAGCGAAGACACACAACGACTGATTGACTAGCGGTATTGATTGCCTGCGAAGCATCTAACTCCTGAAGCAACGCCATTCTCCGTTCATTTCGAATTCTTGAAAAAAACAGCATTCCGATGCCACCTCAGACAATATCAGTTGTTAAACCTTCTGAAGATTTTTGCAGAAGCATAAAAGCGTTGGGCGCAGACCAATGGATTAATATTCCCCTGCTTGCACCCACGCTGATTCAGATTTTTTAGGCTGGGCGGTTCTTCTGTCACCTGCATGGGTGAGGCGTTTTCTGCGCGCCTCATCAACCGCCCTCATAATTTCTTTGCTAGTCGAAGATATTTTAGCCACTACTCACTACCACTTATCTCCGTCTTCAGGGTACTGCCGAAGAATGTCATCGGAATTTCGGTAAGCTGAAACGAACTGATGAGCCTCCTGAATCATTGAGTTAACGACCACTCCTTCCAAGTTGAATTCTTCAAGTTGCTTATATACATCTCGCTCACTCTTAGCGATCCAATGGCAATAAAAGAATTCTTCGTTGCCACACCATGTCTGCATACACCTTGCGTATTTACCTACTGCGTTCTCAGCCCATTCTCGCTCTGTTGCTCTTTTCTCGGGTGGATCCTTTTTTTCTGGTGGCGTCAGGTATTCCTTTCGAGCCTCATCAGAAACAAAAGTGTGTACTACAAAGAAATGTTTTTCTCCCATTTTAACTACCTCTAATTTTCTAGGGTTACCAAAATACTCTTTGGAACTACGCTAATTATTTGCGGTGGTTTAGCTTCTACCACTTGTCTCCGTCTTCAGGGTAATTCCTTAGAATTTGATCTGAATTCCGGAAAGCAGACAGGTACTGGTGTGCCTCTTGGACCATCGAATTAAACCAATTTCCTTCGGCACCCGATTCTTCTAATACCTTATATATATCCTGCTCATTCCTTGCGATCCAGTGACAGTAAAAGAAATCGTCATTTGGGATCCAATGTTGAACAACGGTAGCAGGGTTTCGTTCGGACCAACCAATAGACCACTCACGCTCTGTTTCTCTTTTTTGCGGAGGGTTACGTTTTTCTGGCGGAGTTAGCCAGTTTCTCCTTGCTTCATCAGAAATCCAATTGTGCACTACAAGAAAGTGTTTCAACCTATCGCCTTCTTCTAAAATGCGTTTTACGTGCTTTGGAACATCATTTCTTCTAGATTTATTCACTTCAGAAAATTTAATTTCAATCCCGTTTTCCTCTATCAACTCCAAAAGTTGCTTGTTGAAACCATTGTTGTCCCTCACCTCTTGTTGCATTTCAAAATAGCCATCCCAATCTTCCTTTGAATTCCAAAGCTCAGTCAGAAGTATCTGATTGGGATTATCTTGGTCTACAGACCTCTCCAATCGTTCACAACCTTGCTGAGATGCCGTGAAATCGTTGCCTTCAGGACTATCCAGTAATTCAAGAACTTGATTAGAGTTGCCATCTTTCACTGTGAGAGTAATCCAAACCAGAATTGCCATAGGGACTCCTTATGCAAAGAATACAATTGACGTATGAAAAACTCTTTTTAGCCAGAGCAGAGGTCGCTCTTGGCAAATCAACTTATCAATTTATAGATAGAGATTGTCAAGAATTTAGACCAAATACGAATTGACCCAGATGTTGACCTTGAGTTGTTATTCAGCTCAATGACTGGGTACGGTCAGAAATGAAGGCGAATGGCTGGTTGGAATAACTTTGGGAGATGATTCAGGAAGCCACAGTCATTTGCGGAATAGAGTTGCAGTTCCACTTGAATATGGAACTGCGGAGCTGTTGAGAAGTTACATGGCCTTCATGATGGAGGCTAATTTTTGGGAATCATCAAGTATATGAAACTCAGTGATTTTCTCATTTTGAATTTTGTAAAGGTGCCCAAAATCAGCATCCATGCCTTCCGCAGTTCCATGGGCTAATACAAAAACATAATCACCTTCGGCAATCATCAATTTTGGTTCTACTCTAAAATTTTCAAAATGGCTGGGAATGTGGGCCAAAAAGTTACCAATGAAATTGTCTGGTCCATGATAAGCCCCAGAAAATTTATGCATACCATTCACTTTGATGACTGCTTCTTCATGCATCAAAGATTTGATAGTACCCATGTCTCCAGCAGCAAAACTTTCATATCCTTTTTGGACAACTTCTTTGGGTGTCATGTCATCTCCAATTTTTGGGGTGTTGAAAATATTTGAGGCAAGTTCCGACAAGCTAAGCTGAAACGCCTGTGAAAGAGTAATTCTATTGAAATTATTTTCAATTTATTAGTTGGATGAGAAAATACAGTCAGAAATGAATATGCCAGCAAAGACGGTAGGCCTTGCTTTCAAAGAAATGCAACTGGTATTGGACACCTTCCGCAGGAGCTAAACCACGGTTTCAATAGTTCAAGTTTCGCATCGTTAGCCCCCACAAGCCCCGCCAGCATTCTTTGAAATAAGTTTTCAGGTCCTACCTACACTCGACATCAATACTGCTCCCCCCATTGCCCTCCCCCCGAGAGTTTCGTCTGCTAAAACTATAGTGAAGGTCGACCCAGCTACCTGAAGCCACTGAGTGCAGGTGCCGGCCAATCGACAACAAAACTCAAAGAACAAGCAAGGAGGATCATTGGGGATATTTGAAAATGATGGAGGCCCCCACTATGGCCAAGGGGCTGGAATGTTACTGGGCTTAGCCGTTGGTGATGCGCTGGGAGCCTACCTCGAGTTTGAGGAGGCACGGGAGCCGGAGAACTACCTCCGAGAGTATCAGGCTGGTGGGCCGCACAATCTGCCTGCTGGTTGTTGGACCGATGACACCAGCATGGCCTTGGCGATGGCCGACTCGCTCTTGATGCAACGTGGAAAACTGGATCCCAAAAACATGCTGGCTTGCTGGCGTGACTGGTTCCGCAATGGTGCCTATTCTTCAACAGACACATGCTTTGATATCGGCATGACCTGCCAGCAGGCAATCCAGCGATTTGAAGCGGGTGTGGATCCTGAAGAATGTGGAACCACAGGTAAGTGGGCTTCTGGCAATGGAGCCTTGATGCGAATGGCGCCAGCGGTTATTTCTGCTTATCGGGTGGAGGAAGCGGTTGAGCTTGCCCTTGGGCAAACCAAGCTGACGCACAACAACCCAGAAGTGCTGATGTATTCAGAAGCCTTTGCCAAAGAGTTGTGGCACGGCAAACCACTTCCGGAGTATGACCACCTGCGACTGCCAAAGGATACGCCCCGTGAAAAAGTACTATCCGGAGGCTACGTCAAAGAGTCTTATCAATGTGCTTGGTGGTGTGTGCAGAATACGGATTCCTTCGAAGAGGCCGTTGTGACAGCGGTCAACCGAGGCCATGATGCTGACACCTCTGGAGCCATCACAGGGCAACTGGCAGGAAGGATTTATGGTATTGATGGCGACAAGGCGATTCCAGATTGGATGTACGAGGGCCTCTATGCCCATGAGTATTTGTATGATTTGGCCTGTCAACTATGTGATCTGAGTATTCGAGACTCTCGGGACGGCTGGGGGGCTTATTTTCCTAGAATCGGTCTGCACGATACTGTTCGTCAATCTAGCCAGCAGGGGAATGGTTGATTCGAAACAATTGAAAAAAATCATTCTCATTTGAGGACAAGCATCAAAAAACTGGAATCTTCACCCTGACCTGTGCGAGAGGTTTGCGGAAATGCAATTACTCACAATCCCAAATTACTAAACCTTGCTGGAAATTCCTGACGAAATCCACCATCAAATCGGCGAAGCATCAGTTAACGCAGAAGTCCACGTCTGCTTTTCCAGATCACTGATTCCTGATTTCAATGTAGATTGGATTTTTTTAATTGAATCGGTGTTGGAAGAGAAGCGTCTGGAAGAGATCCAACAGGGAAGTCCACTGACAGAGGAAGAGGACGTCTATTATCGAACTACGTATGTTGAAAGCAACATCCAAAGCGATGGACCATCTGAGGGTTTCAAGCTGCTGGAGTTGTTTGATGATGGTGAAGTCCCACATTGGGTGGTGATCCACACCAGCGGTGGGGGTATGTACTACGATGAGAATGTGGTTGGTGTTTTTTTAACTTTTGATGAAGCAGAGAAGTATTTGAATAAGATCTACTTGATCCCCTATCCGTGGTAAGTCAGCCGATAATGTGTTTGTTGTTTAATCATTACTAACTAATAAAGTTGAGCCTACCGCTCACTTTACTTAGGTGCACTTCGCAAGTCACAGAGGATTATGAAAAAAGAAAATTACTCTGGACCAGAGTTTCCAGAAATGACACCCGAGGAGATACAGGCCCAAGTAGACAGGACTCAGGCTCTGAGTCGGTCGTTAGACGAGAATCCCGAAGAATGGGAGAAACTGCTGGAACGAGTCCGAGCCAAGAGACAGACAGTAGGGCTTCCGGCACCTCAAGATATGGAGACGGAGGAAGACGGAATTCTACCAGAATTACGAAGGCGTTGGAAGGTACTCCATCCAAAAAGGGGCCGAACGGAACGAGGGTCCAAGGTCCGACCCAAAAGTTAGTCAAATTCCCTGAAACAGATACCAGAAAACCAATAAACATTTTTAAGAACCCAACCTCATAAGGTCCTGTGGCAATCAAAAAAACTGAACTCTATTCCTCGCTTTGGTCCAGTTGTGACGAGCTTCGTGGGAGCATGGACGCCAGCCAGTACAAGGATTTTGTGCTGACCATGCTGTTCATGAAGTATGTTTCAGACAAGTACAAGGGAGACCCCTACGGAATGATTGTTGTCCCAGAAGGGGCCAGTTTTGACGACATGGTAGCCCTCAAGGGCGACAAGGAGATTGGTGACAAGCTCAACAAGATCATCAGCGCCTTTGCCGAGGAGAATGACCTCAAAGGTGTGATTGATGTGGCGGACTTCAATGACGAAGACCGTCTGGGTACCGGCAAGGAAATGGTCGACCGTCTCTCAAAGTTGATTGGAATTTTCGAGGGACTGGACCTGTCCTCGAATCGTGCAGATGGAGATGATTTGTTGGGCGATGCCTACGAGTACCTGATGCGCCACTTCGCCACAGAATCCGGCAAATCCAAGGGTCAGTTCTACACTCCTGCGGAGGTCTCCAGAATTCTGTCGAAGGTCATTGGAATCAATGAACAAACACCCCAAGACGCCACGGTTTATGACCCCACCTGTGGTTCTGGGTCTTTGTTGTTAAAAGCCAGTGATGAAGCTCCTCGAGGTCTGACAATCTATGGTCAGGAAATGGACTTTGCCACCAGCGCCTTGGCTCGCATGAACATGATTCTCCATGACAATGCGACTGCTGCAATCTGGAAGGGCAACACCATCTCCGATCCCCATTGGCGTGATGGAGACGGAAAGCTCAAAACCTTTGATTTTGCGGTGGCCAATCCTCCGTTTTCAAATAAGAGCTGGACCAGCGGCATCAACCCGAGCGAAGACGAGTTTGATCGTTTTGAATGGGGAATTCCACCCGAGAAAAACGGAGACTACACCTTCCTTCTGCACATCATCAAAAGCCTCAAAAGTACTGGTAGAGGGTCAGTGATTCTGCCCCATGGGGTCTTGTTCCGTGGCAATGCAGAAGCAAGGATTCGAGAAGAATTGATCAAACAGGGCTACTTCAAGGCAATCATCGGATTGCCAGCAAACCTGTTTTATGGAACCGGCATTCCAGCGTGTGTGATTGTACTGGACAAGGCAGGGGCAGCTACCCGCAAAGGGATCTTCATGGTCGACGCCAGTAAAGGCTTCATCAAGGATGGCAATAAGAACCGCCTACGTAGCCAAGACATCCACAAAATTGTTGATGTCTTCACCAAACAACTCGAACTTCCCAGATACAGTCGTATGGTTCCAACGGCTGAAATTGCTGGCAACGAATACAACCTCAATATTCCACGCTACATTGACTCCAGTGACCCCGAGGACCTGCATGACCTCAGCGGCCATTTGCAAGGCGGCATTCCCAATCGTGACATTGATGCTCTAGAGCGCTTCTGGAAGGTGTTTCCAAACTTACGTGCAGAGTTGTTTAGTGCAGCCAGAAATGGCTACAGCAAAAGTCTGGTGGCTTCCAATCAGATCAAGTCCACAATCCTCAACCATTCAGAATTCCAAGCCTTTGCGAAGTCGAGTCTTGAACCCTTTACGTCATGGTTCGCAAGAGCCTCGCTTGACGCTGTGCAGATTGGAGATTCCCCGAAGGCCATCATTCAGCGAATCAGTGAGGATTTGCTGGCCAGCTATGCTGAAGCTCCGCTGTTGAGCAAATACGACATTTACCAAATTCTGATGGACTACTGGGCGGAGGTGATGCTCGATGACGTGTTTGTGTTAGCTCAAGTGGGTTGGGGGGAAGGCAAGCAATTGCGGTCCCTGAAAGTGGCCAAGGGTGAAAAGCTCAAAGAAGAACCGGATTTGGTCATCAACAAGAACAAGTACAAGGCGGAGTTGATTCCACCAGCTTTGTTGATCAGCCGTTACTTTGCGGATAAACAAACCAAGGTGGATGACCAGCAGAGCCAACTTGATGCGGCCACACAGGAACTGGAAAGTTATCTGGAAGAAAACAGCGGAGAAGACGGGTTGTTGAGTGATGCTCTCAATGACAAGGACCAAGTGACCAAGGCGACGGTTACCGCACGTTTGAAAGCAGCCACTGATTTAGAAGAAATGTCAGCCTTGCGCCAAACCAAAAAACTCTTTGAAGCAGAGTCTGATGCCAAGAAAGCCCTCAAGGAGGCTCAGGATGCCTTGGATCAGGCTGTTTTTAAGAAGTACCCAACCCTGACAGAGAGTGATGTCAAAACGCTGCTGGTTGAAGAGAAGTGGAAATCCACGCTACAAGCCAACATTCAGGCTGAAATTGAACGGGTGACCCAACAACTAGCCAATCGGGTGAAGGAACTCGATGAACGCTACGCAGAACCACTCCCAGAGATTCGCCAGTCGGTCGATGAACTGAGTGGCCGAGTGGCAGAACACCTCAAGGCGATGGGGCTGGAGGGAGTATTATGAATACTCAACATCAAGATGTGACGGCACAGTCGATTCCGGCAGGGTACAAGCAAACGGAAGTTGGGGTGATTCCTGAGGATTGGGAGGTTGAGGCATTTGGCAAAATCATACGTGGAATCGTGGACAACAGAGGTAAGACTCCACCACTGACCATTGGTGGTCATCCAATGGTTGAAGTCAATGCAGTTTTTCAGCAGGGGAAATCTCCAAATCTAACAAGGGTGACCAAGTTTGTTTCGACTGAAACTTATGAAAATTGGTTCAGAGATGGTCACCCTTTAAGAGGGGATATACTGATCGTCACAGTCGGATCAGCAGGTGCAACGTCCTATGTGGTCGATGAGGGTTATTGCATTGCACAAAATTTAATTTCCTTGAGATTAAGCTCATCTGTAAATTCTGAATTTATTTACTATCTTACGCAATCGACTAGCTTTAAAAAACAAGTCTATGCTGTATTAATGGGCGCAGTTCAACCTAGCCTAAAAGTACCCCACCTCAAAGGTTTCTTGCTCAGAATTCCAGCAGATAACCAAGAACAAACCGCCATCGCCAGTGCCCTCTCCGACGTCGATGCCCTGATTCAGGAATTGGAGAAACTGATTGCCAAGAAGCGGGACATCAAGGCGGCAACGATGCAGCAGTTGCTGACCGGACGCACCCGCCTGCCCCAGTTTGCTTATCGGGCAGATGGAACGAAGAAAGGGACCAAGGCCAGTGAGTTAGGGGTGATTCCTGAGGATTGGGAGGTTTTTACAATAAAAAGACTCACAAGAAACATCATTGATTATCGTGGAAGGACTCCCAAAAAGCTTGGCATGGATTGGGGTGGTGGGAATATTCTCGCTTTGTCAGCAGGTAACGTCAAAAAGGGATTTATTAATTTTAAGGCAGAAAGTTACTACGGCTCCGAAAAGCTCTACAGCCGTTGGATGACGACCGGTGAAGCCCAAAAAAACGATATTGTTTTTACGATGGAGGCTCCACTTGGAAACGCTGCATTAATTCCGGACAATAGCAAATATATTTTGAGCCAAAGAACCATACTCCTCCAAATTGATCGGGATCAGTTCCTGCCAAATCTGATAATTCAAATTTTTTTATCAGACTTTTTTCATCAATACATCTTAGACAGTGCTACAGGCTCAACTGCTCAAGGAATAAAGAGATCTACTTTCGAAAAATTATATGTTTTGTTGCCAGTCTTGATTGAAGAACAAACTGCCATTGCCACCATCCTCTCCGACATGGACACCGAAATCCAAACCTTGGAACAGCGCTTGTCCAAGACCCATCAACTCAAGCAGGGCATGATGCAGGAGTTGCTGACAGGCCGGACTCGGCTGGTCAAACCGAATCCAGTCAACTGAAGAATTGGAGCTTTCATGAGTACCTTTGACAGCACCAAATCATCCCTTCAGGACCTCCTCCGAGACATTCGTTCAGGAAAGATTCAGCTTCCGGATTTCCAACGTGGTTGGGTCTGGGATGATGATCGAATTCAGGACCTGTTGGTGAGTATTGCCCGTTCTTTTCCAGTTGGAGCAATCATGCTGCTCGAAACGGGTGGTGAAGTGAAATTCCAAACCAGACCTGTTGAAGGTTTGGAAAAAACCGAAGCCAAGAACGTAAAGCCTGAGCGACTCATTCTTGATGGCCAGCAACGTCTGACAACCCTCACCCAAGCCCTGATTCTCAAGGAACCCGTAAATACCAGCACGCCCAAAGGAAAGAAGATCAAGCGCCACTACTATTTTGATATCAAAGCAGCCATGGAGGCTGGCGATGATCTGGAGAATGTTGTGGTCTCTGTTGATGAAAATCGACAAATAAGAACCAACTTTGGGCGTGACATAGAATTGGATTTGTCGACACGGGAATTGGAGTGCGAACAACTGTACTTCCCCTGTGATCAGGTGATGGACTCTGATGACTGGGAAGAAAAATTAACGAGTATGGATCCTGAAAAGCTTCCGATGTACATGAAGTTTCGAAACAAGGTCCTCAAGCCATTTCGTGAATACCAACTTCCTGTCATTCAACTGCAAAAAGAGACAACCAAAGAAGCAGTCTGTCTGGTCTTTGAAAAGGTCAATACCGGTGGTGTTCAACTTTCGGTCTTTGAACTGATCACTGCCAGTTATGCGGCTGATGGCTACAACCTCAGAGACGATTGGTTCGGCTCAGAACTTCGCAAGGTTGATTCTCGGCAAAAACGCATTGCCAAGGACCCTTTGTTGCGAGAAGTAGAAGCCACAGAATTTCTGCAAGCCATCACACTGGCGCACACGTGGGAACGCAAACAAGCTGACATTGCTGCTGGAAAAACAGGCAAGAGCATTCGCCCTGTCAGCGCCAAGAGGGCTGACGTGTTGGAGCTACCGCTGGAGGCATGGCAGGAATGGGCAGACAAGCTCGAAAAAGGCTTCAGGCAGGTGGGACGGTTTCTGCGCAAGGAATCCTTTCACCACCCCAGAGACTTGCCCTACAGCACCCAAATTGTACCCTTGGCCGCAACTCTGACATACCTTGGGGACCATTGGCTGGAACCTCAAATTCACAACAAGCTGGCCCGTTGGTTTTGGTGTGGGGTTCTGGGTGAACTTTACGGTGGTGCGGTGGAAACGCGCATTGCCAACGACTACGAACAATTGCTGCAATGGTTCGAGGATGATGAAGCCATTCCCCGCAGTGTCTATGACGCCAATTTCCAACCAGACCGCTTCGACACCCTGCGTTCAAGGTTGAGTGCGGCCTACAAGGGCCTCAACGTCTTGGTGCTGCGCGAGGGTGCGCAAGATTGGCTCTGGAAGGCCGGCATTCAGGAATTGGATTTGGATGAGGTGGCCTTGGATATTCATCACATATTCCCCCGCGATTGGTGCATCAAGCAGGGCATCAAGCGCGAGTCCTATGATTCGATTCTGAACAAAACTCCACTGTCCTACAAAGCCAACCGCAAAATTGGAGGTGATGCTCCTTCGGTCTATCTGCAAAGAGTGCAATCAGAAAAGCAAGTGGGACTCTCCGATGCTGAGATGGACGAGGTGCTGTCCAGTCATGCCTTGAATCCTGAATTCTTGCGCACTGACGACTACGAGGCCTTTCGGGCAGATCGACGAATCCGTCTGAGCCAGTTGATTTCAAGCGCAATGGGTAAGCCCGTTTCTACGATACCAGAACATGGCGAATACCTTCATGATGACGCAGAAGAGAGTCTGGAATGAATACCCAACCCGTGTCGGAATGGGCAACCCAACAACGTGTGATCGGTCTCTTTAAGAACCAATTGGGCTACGATTATCTCGGAGACTGGCGAGAGCGCGAAGGCAACCGCAACATCGAAATGGAGTTGCTTTCAAAGTGGCTGCGCAAGCAAAAAGTCAGTGACGCTCTGATTCAGCGGGTTTTACGGACTTTAGATGCTGCTGCTGCTCTGGGCGAAGGAAAGAAGCTCTATGAGGCAAATAAGGAGGTCTACCAGCTTCTCCGCTATGGAGTAAAAGAGAAAGAGGCTGCAGGTGAGCAGAATCAGACGGTCTGGCTCATTGATTGGGAAAATCCTGAGGCTAACGATTTTGCGATTGCCGAAGAGGTGACCATCAAAGGAGAACATAAGAAACGCCCTGACCTTGTACTGTACGTCAATGGCATTGCGATGGGAGTGATTGAACTCAAACGTTCCTCGGTTTCCGTCACAGAAGGGATTCGCCAAAACCTCGACAATCAAAAAAAAGATTTCATACGCAACTTCTTCACCACGATTCAATTGGTGATGGCCGGCAATGATTCCAAGGGCATCCGCTATGGAGTGATTGAAACTCCTGAAAAATACTTTCTGGAATGGAAAGAGAACGTTGAGAATTCTTATTCCAACCTCCTCGACTATCACCTGAGCCTTATCTGCAGTAAGAGTCGTTTTCTCCAACTGATTCACGATTTCATCGTCTTTGACTCCGGCATCAAGAAAACTTGCCGGCATAACCAGTTCTTTGGAGTAGAGGCTGCTCAAAGAAAGATTGCTGAAGGTGAAGGAGGTGTCATCTGGCACACTCAAGGCTCTGGCAAGAGCCTGACGATGGTTTGGTTAGCCAAGTGGATTCGTGAAAATGTGCAGGATAGTCGAGTGTTGATCATCACCGACCGCACTGAGTTGGACGAACAAATTGAAAAGGTTTTCTACGGTGTGGATGAGGAAATTTATCGCACCAAGAGCGGTGCGGACTTGATCACCACTCTTCATCAATCCCACCCATGGTTGGTCTGTTCACTGGTTCACAAGTTTGGACGCCAGTCTGAAAAAGAAGACAACACCGCCACAGACAAATTCATTGAGGAACTACGAAAGTCTCTACCAGCGGATTTTAAGGCCAAGGGAGAGTTGTTTGTTTTTGTCGATGAGTGCCACCGAACTCAGTCGGGCAAACTCCATCAGGCAATGAAAACCATCGTACCAGAGGCGATGTTCATTGGCTTCACCGGTACTCCACTGATGCGCGATGACAAGTTGCGCTCTGTCGAAGTTTTTGGACCTTACATTCACACCTATAAATTTGATGAAGCGGTCAGGGATGGCGTTGTGTTGGACTTGCGCTATGAAGCCCGTGACATCGATCAGCACTTGACCGCTGAAGAGAAGATTGACGCATGGTTTGATGCCAAGACGGAAGGACTTTCCAACATTGCCAAGACACAGATCAAACAGCGCTGGGGGACGATGCAGAACGTTCTCTCTGGCCGCTCACGTTTGCAAAAGATCGTCAATGACATTGTCTTTGACATGGAAACCAAGCCGCGTCTGATGGATGGTCGGGGCAACGCCATGTTGGTGGTTTCCAGTGTCTATGAAGCTTGTAAGGTTTACAACCTGTTCAGCCAAACTCCACTGGCTGGCAATCTTGCTGTGGTAACCAGCTACCAGCCGACGGCAGCGAGCATCAAAGGGGAGGAAACCGGCGAAGGCCAGACTGAGAAACAGTTCAAGTATGACATCTACCGCGAAATGCTCGCCGAGTATTTTGAACAATCTCCAGAACAAGCCGCTAATCGAGTTGAAGAATTTGAGCGGGAAGTGAAGCAGAAGTTCATCAAAGAACCGGCGAAAATGCGGCTGCTGATTGTTGTCGACAAGCTACTGACCGGCTTTGATGCACCACCTGCAACCTATCTCTACATCGACAAGCAAATGGCCGATCACAGCCTTTTTCAGGCCATTTGCAGAGTGAATCGCTTGGATGGTGATGACAAAGAGTACGGCTATATTGTTGATTACAAGGACTTGTTTCAGTCCCTTGACAAGGCGGTCTCTGATTATACGAAAGGGGCCTTTGATAATTACGACAAAGAAGATGTTGCAGGCCTCCTAAAGGACCGGCTGGAGTTGGCGAAGCAGAATCTGGAGGATGCGTTAGAGGCTGTGAGAATGCTCTGTGATCCAGTAAGAGCTCCAAGGGAGACACCGAACTTCATCCATTATTTTTGTGGCGAATCTGGAACCAACCAACACCTCACACCAGAGAAGGAGGCTCTTCGCCTAACCCTTTACAAAACCGTGGCAAAATTACTCCGGTCCTATGCCAACATTGCCAATGAAATGACCAAGGCGGGCTTTACAACAGAGCAAGCAGAAAATATTCGAGTTGAAGTTAAACACTATGAGCAGGTCCGTGACGAAATAAAACTGTCTAGTGGAGACTTGGTTGAGATGAAGCGTTTTGAGCCAGCCATGCGTCAACTGCTGGACATGTATATTCATGCCGATGAAAGTAAAAAACTGATCGACTTTGATGAGCTTGGCTTGGTGGACTTGATCGTTCAGAAAGGCCCTGAAGAGGTCATCAAGGAGTTACCGGAAAACCTCAAGAAAAACGAAACAGCAGTCGCTGAGGCCATCGAAAACAATGTGCGCAAAACCATTGTTGATGAGAATCCAGTCAATCCGAAGTATTACGAAAAAATGTCGGCCCTGCTCGATGAATTGATTGAGCGACGTCGGCAACAGGCTATTGATTACCAAAAATACCTTCAGGAAATTCGTGAACTTGCCCAGAAAGTTCTCAAACCTGCAGAGGCTTCGTCAGACTATCCTGCAAGCATCAACACGGGCCCCAAGCGCTCACTTTATGACAACTTGGGAGAAGATGAAGAATTGGTGCTGATCATCGACAAAACTATTCAACAAACCAAGAAAGCCGACTGGGTGGGTAATCGCTTCAAGGAACGTGAAATCATCAAGCATCTCAAGGATGCCACCGAAGGGCGTAAGTTGGACATTGAGAAAGTGATGGTGTTGGCTAAAGCCCAGAAGGAATATCACTGATGGACTTGCTGCAAATTGGAAATTTGAAGGTCAACCTTCAACGCAAGGCCATCAAGAATTTGCACATCAGTGTGATGCCCCCAGATGGGCACATTCGCGTTGCAGCACCGCAGGCAATGACGGAGACAGCTATCCGCATGGCGGTTGTCAAAAGAATTGCTTGGATTAAAAAACAACAGGTCCGCTTTCAGAATCAACCACGACAATCCAAACGGCAACTAGTCAGCGGAGAGAGCCATTACCTCTGGGGGAAACGGCATCGGTTGAATGTAGTGGAGCAGGATGATTTTCAGGGTGTACTCGTCCGCCGTAGCCGAATCATTTTGCATGTGAACGCTGGTGCTGATTTCGAGAAAAGAACCCTACTCCTTGCCAACTATTATCGTTCAGTCTTGCGAGAGCGGGCCATGGGAATTTTAGAGCAGTGGCAACAGCGAATTGGTGTTGGGGATGTAGTACTGGGAATCCGACGCATGAAAACGAAGTGGGGTAGTTGTAACGTTGGAGCAAAGCGGATTTGGCTCAACCTTGAGTTGGCCAAGAAGCCGGTAGAGTGCATGGAATTTATTTTGGTCCATGAACTTGTCCACCTGCTGGAACCAAAGCACAATGATCGTTTTCAGAGCTTCATGGATTGTTTCCTTCCGGACTGGCGCCACCGAAAGGACCTATTGAATAGTGTGCCCTTGGCCTATGAGCATTGGGGGTATTGATGCGCATTCAAATGTCTGGGGAAGCAACCATCACCAACTCTCACCAAGCAAAGATACTCAGTCCAAGTGGATGCTAGCGGACTCTGTGAGCGTTCGTTACGAATGATAAAGTCCATTTCATGCCCCCTAAAACAAATTTAAAATTTATTATTTCATTTTCTGAGTTTTGTGGTACACTATTACTCAGTTTCAGTAGCGCCGATTTGATCACAGATTGCGGGCGCATTACAAATTCAGCTAAAGCGGATCAATTTTCTTGAACCCGTTTTGGCCTGATTTGGCTGGACGGGTTTTTTTGTTTCTACCGCCGATTTGAAGAGCAGCTTGCAGGGCGGTCAATAAATTTTGCTAAAGCGACAGCCGGTCTCCAATTTTGGATCCCCGCTGTTTGTCTCTGAATCCTGAGCAACCACTGGAGACCGTGTTTTCCCTGCCAAATGGCTTCCATACCCATCTGTCAGCAGAGCTTGCCTCCTTGGGTTGTTCTCCTACTCAATTTTCAGGAGACGACACTATGTACTCGCCATCCATCATTACCACTGACCCAGCATTATTACCTTTGCCGGTCGCAAAGGGTTTCATTTCTTCGGCACTGCCCCTAGACAGCTTTTCTGAGGGAACTCCATGTCTTCTAGAGGTCGAACCATCTTCAATTTTTGGTTTATTCACATTCACCAATTTTGAGTATGACACTTCATTGATTTTGAATTCATCGCTCAGTGCCCAGACCAATCTTTCCACCCCAATTTTTTGGAGTAAACCTGATCAATCAGTGGAGGTGTAATTATGGAACTTTCAAATCAAGAGCGGCAACGAGTAGAGGATCTCTACGCTAAAATAGATCACAGAATTAATATGAGTCGATATGGTCACAAGCTCAGAAACACCAAGTATGTTCCGTCTGAGTTTACTATAAAAAAACGCTTGTATTGCTGGTTTCTAGTTAACGATCTTGATCGGTACTTGCTGGACGATCTTGCTTTCTTGCGTGATCCTGATGGATACCTCAAGCCCAGAGAGGAAAAAGATTTTAGTCCACCAAGAGAGGGCGAAGTTGAGGCATTCCTCGATGGTGTATTTCCGATGGAATTAATTCCTGAGCCCGAACCAGTGGAACCAGATGAGGACAGTGAAGAGTGGTGGCCATTTATTCTTGAAAACGCAGAACATCTAGATCACCTAGAGGGAACTGGTTTTTATGGATGGGAAGTCGATCTTTACGAGTACAAGGGGCGTTATTTTGTCTGCCATGAAGCTGGAGTCACAGAGTACGATAACTACGAAAAAGCGAAGGCGCAGATTCGAGAGGCTTGAGAATGGATCCCACTGGCAATTGGAACAACTGACTATTGGAAGTGAGACTTCAGTTTTTTAACGTTCTACTTGTGAATTTTGCTCAATGGTCGGCACTCGGTGATTGCGAGTGTCCGACCTTGTGTGAAGTTTAGCATCGTTGAAGTAAGAACCTCAGAACCAGAAGAATTGCAATGAATTTAACTTTCGATCAAAGACGTGAGCGCTTTTGGAAGTCTCGGGATGACGCCAAACGTCTTATTTATAAAATGGCAGAACGCATATCAGAAATTCCACCAGAACTTGCCGACTACTTCTCAGAAGCTCAGCGGCTGCGCTTGTTGTATGAAGAAGACCAAACTGATTTTATTGCAAGTCAGATGGGTCTACCCAAATTAGATGAGCGTGACCCAACGTTTTCAGACCGCTGGGTCTGCAAGCCACTACATGACGTACAAAACAACCAAGCATTCCGTAAGCCCCTTGGAGCATCAGGAAGGCTTGATAATGCTTTGTGGATCAAACGCGAATACGTGGAGCCGAAAGACAAATACCGAGTGGAACGTCTACACAACCGATCAGAGCCAAACTTTCCTGATTTCATGCCGGTACACCTGTCACCGCGATTTAAAGTCTATGTTCGGGATTGAAGCCTGTCGGAAGGATTGTGGCTAGCTGCAACGTGACATTTTGGAAATGATTCAACAATTTACTTGAGGCTGAAAATGGACCTTGAATGGAGCGAAGGGCATCTCGAGCGCTTCTACAATTTGCGGGAAAACTACTCGGAACATTTCGATGAAGAGCGAGCCAAAGAAATTGCGAAGTGGCTAAAAGATCATCAAGAAGAAGTCTATCTTGATAAGGTGCTGGAAGAGAAGCTGTCTCATGAAGAGGCTTGGGAAATTGCCAGTAAGACCATCTCTTCAGGTGTTTCCATTGAAGAACTCACTGAAGCCCAGTTAAAGCGTTATCAGGAGTTGAGAGAGGAATTCTTCAGCGAAGCAGATGCTATTGATCAGGTGACACAACTCACTCCAGAGCAGCAAAGACAATACATGTTGTTTCTTGAGAACGGTTTTGGACCCGATGACGCTTGGGGGATGGCGTTCAATTATGAAGCTGAAGAAGAAGATGATGAAGAAGACGATGAGCAGCCAATACCGGATGGATACAGTGGTGAGGGCTTTCTTGAGACTCTTGAAGAAATCGAATACGAGTTGAACAATGCTATAGCGACTCGTTCTCTTTGCAGACGCTACGGACGAAATGGCAAAGAGAAACAGGAGCAGCTCATCGAGTATGACCGGCGCATCGATCGCTTGGAATACTTGCTCAAGAATTTTGAAAATACTGACTGTACTGATGCGAGATGGTGATGCTTTAGTTTTTTGAGTTGTAAAGCTTCCAAATAAGCATTGAGTCCCATCGGAGAATCACCACTTTCGGTGGTGATTCTCAATCATTAGGAGAAAAATGGATCCCATCAACCCCTTTTACTTGTCAACATTTCTGGACTTAGGAACCAACTGGACCGAGCAAGCACCAGTCAAGGAGAGCATCAATCAAATCTTTAGAGGGTTAATTTTTTATAGTAGCAAAAAACTTTTTTGATCGACTCAGTTGTCTATTCTGCACTTTTGCAAATTAACTTTCCAAATCATATCATGTAAAATTAAAATTTTAACTTACATTCATTTACTCTCTAAAATATTTTAATAAAATCATATTTTTTTACGAAAGAAAAATGATGAATTCAGAACAATTTGATCGACTAGAATTTGGCTACTACACCGGCAAAATCAAAAGAAGAGATTTCATCAAAAGATCTTTAGCTTTGGGAGTTGCAGCCACCACTGTCATGTCAGTAGCAAGCTGTGGTGAAAAAGCCAATGAGGTACAAGCGAACCAGAGAGAATTGAAAACAAATTATGATTACATTGTGGTTGGAGCAGGCAGTGCCGGATGTGTGTTAGCAGCAAATCTAGCCGAAAAAAGTGGGAAAACTGTACTTCTTGTTGAATCTGGTGATTGGTATGCCGAGGAGGAGGAAAGAGATCCTGACAGTGTTTTTGTAAATCTTGGTGGAAACAAATCGAACAATTATTTTTTCGAAAGTCCAGCAATCGGTAATCGTCAGATGCTTTTGGCAACTGGAAGAGGTATCGGAGGTGGCAGTAGAATCAATGGATCCTTGTGGGTAAGAGGTTACAAGCAGGATTATGATGACTGGGAATCAGCAACCGGAAGTTCCAAGTGGGGTTGGGCCAATGCTTTACAGAAATACAAATATATCGAAAATTTCGATGGGGAAACCAATGAATATCACGGTTACGAGGGGAAACTGTATGTTAAGCAATTAAACAATCAAACTGAGTTGGTAGAAGATGTTCTCAGTAGTGCAGAGACAGCCGGTTTTCAAAAGTACTCTGATGTTAATGGTGAGATGCTGTTAGGTAGTGAGGGTTGTGGAACAACACAAGGCTTGATCAAAGAAAATCAACGATTTTCGATGCTACACTCATATTTATATCCACAACTAGAAAACAGAAATCTAACAATTGTCACTGGAAAATTTGTTTCCAAAGTTTTTGTAGAGTCCGGTGGTGTGTGTACTGGCATTCAAATAGTTGAAGGTGAATCAACTAAAACTGTTTATGCAAATGAAGAAACAATCTTATCTGCTGGAGCAATTGAATCACCAGCAATTTTGCAAAGATCTGGAATTGGAAATTCAGAACTTTTATCAAAAATGGGTATTAACCCTGTAAATGTATTGAGTGGAGTTGGTGAGAATTTGAGAGATCATGTTTCTGCTGGTTATTTGTTTCTGTCACCCCAAGTTAATAGTGTTCCTGAACATAGGCTTTCAGCTTACATTATGACCAAAAGTAGAGAGGGGTTGACCACGCCAGATATGCAAACCTTCCTTTGGGGGCCCTCAACCGAGGAATCCTTAAAAACATTTCTTCCTGAAGTGAACTTACCTGCAGAAAATTTATTTTTTTTACTTTCAACACTGAACAAACCAGTCAGTAAAGGTTCTGTAAAGATTTCCAGTACAGATCCTACTTCTAAGCCAATAGTTTCACCAAATTATTTGAATGAGGTATCTGATATACAAGCCTTAATATCTGCTGGAAAAGCTCTTCATTCAATGCTTAGCTCCATGTTCGCTGGTGGCTACACACCGCTAGCACCTTTTCCAGACAGTGACGCAGAAATTGAAGCATTAGTTCGAAGTAGCGCTAGCAGTCTCTACCATTATTGTGGGACATGTGCGATGGGCAAAGCTGGTGAAGCAGTAGTTGACCCCGAACTTAAAGTAAATGGTATCAGCAAATTAAGAGTTGTCGATGCCTCTGTAATGCCAACAATACCTCGATGTAATACAATGGCGCCATGTGTCCTAATTGGTGAAATGGCAACCGAATTTATATTGAAAAAGAGCGAAATCAGCTAATCGATCACATAACACCCGAGGGGTCTCTCAGAATAGCTTTCCCAGTGCAGATAATTTTCGCCACTCTGAGTCTGGTATGCTCCTGCTGCAACGCAAATACGTCCTTGCAATATTTCTTTGCATAATAATTCACTTTTATAATTCCTAAAACCTGACTCCAAAAGACCAGTAAGATTTTCGATTTGGCCATTATAGATCATAAAACAACTGAGAATTGATAGGCTGGCTCATGCTCACACTCTACAACTTATGAATAACATGGCGCACCACGCCCCATATTTGGAAGTCATCATCTACTGAAATGGGGATGCTTGGATAGTCTGAATTCTCGGGCTGCAATTAAAACACTCTCGAGTCTGAACCAGTCGCTTGAGAGTGAACTCTCCGTTGAGAGAAGCAATTACGACTTTCCCGTTGGGCTTTTTCTTGGAGCGGTCCACGATCAGTAAATCCTGATCAAAGATGCCTGCGCCAGTCATTGAGTCCCCATTAGCACGGACAAAGAAAACATTGTTGGGATCAGGAATCAGATACTGATGCAGATTTAGATAACCATCGTAGTAATCCTGAGCAGGGCTGGGAAAGCCTGCGGAGACCATCGATTCAAACAATGGGCGCTCTGTGTTCTGAATGCTTGGCGGTGGGACTGGGTGGATGAATTCAAAGGGGGTGGTGTTCATTGGAGGCTCCATTTGCAA
>JACLAC010010919.1_pt1 | contig 32944 bp, 26 predicted proteins | sample 8027881 | NCBI WGS metagenome assembly JACLAC01 (sample SAMN15725517, study PRJNA655200) | protist metagenome | isolation source: fluorescence activated cell sorting (FACS) single amplified genomes of... | place: Spain: Blaines Bay Microbial Observatory, Mediterranean Sea | collected 2016-01-19 | reverse complement strand
GCCGCTAAATGTTCGGCCAAGTGGTTGGTACCAGCGAAGAAGGCCTCTTCGTCGATGGTGCCGGCGTAGAGAATAGTGCATGGCGGTTTGATGCCCGATTCGCGCAGGCGCTTTATGGCGTGGATCATCGCCGCGCCGCCGGCTTTGGTATCGCAGGAGCCGCGGCCGTAGAGTCGGCCATCGCGAATATGCGGTTCAAAGGGGGGGATGGTCATCACTTCGGCCGAGGCGGTGTCCATATGACATTCGAATAACAACTGGCGCTCGGGGTTTTCGCCCTCGAAGCGGGCGATGAAATTGCTGCGACCCGGTAAGACTTCGCTGAGCTCGAAGGGGATGTTGAGAGCGGAGAAGAAAGTGGACAGGTATGCGACCATGTCAGCTTCGCCCTGTTGGCCGCCCGGCAATGCCGGGTTGACGCTGTCGATAGCGACGAGGTCTTGTAGGGTGGCGAGGATCGGATTCTCGCTGCGGGTCCAGGTCATGGTGTGTTATTCCTGTTTAAGGGGTCTATTGGAGCAGATGTCGTAGGTTTTCTGCCATGGCCGTAGTTGCTCGAATACCGCGCTGGCCGCCAGGACTTTCTCGTCGCCGTAACGCGGGCCGATGATCTGCATGCCGACGGGCATGTCCTCGTCAGTTAGACCTGCCGGTATCGAGGCGGAAGGGTGGCCAGAGAAATTGGTGAAGTACGTTAGGCACCAGCCGATCAGTCGGTTGACTTTGTCGCCATTGACCGTTTGTGGCCCGAGCGTATTGCCGTCGTTGGCGTTGTCGACGGGCAGGCAGGCCAGGGTCGGCGTGATCAACAGATCGTATTCGGCAAAGATGCCCTGGATCGCGTCGAATATCTCGGTGCGGACTTCTTGATCGGCAAAAAATTCGCGCACGGTCATATTGACGCAGCGGTCGGCCCATGCGAGGAATTCTGGCGGCAAATCGTCGCGGTGGTCTGTAAGCAGATCGATACCCTGGTCCTTAAAATTTTCGAACACCGATAGGCCGACCGGCATGATCAGCCGACACCACAGATCGGCTAATTCCATATGTGATCGTTCGATGCCGAGTGACACTTTCTCGATTATTGCCCCTGCATCTGCAAACGCCTGGACGGCATGTTCGACCACATGGGCGACAGCGGGTTCGACGGGAAATACGTCGAGTGCGGGACTGTAGGCAATTTTCCAGTCCTTAACCGACTGCGTCGTCGCGGCGGAGAAGTCAATATCCTGGTCGAGGCTATAGGGATCGCGCGCATCGTAACCGGCAAGTGCTTGCAGTGCCAAAGCGGCGTCGGAGACCGTGCGGGTGATCGGGCCTTCCAGGATAAAGGGCGTATCACCGGCGAAGGCGTTGGGACGGCTCAGCAAGGGCACGCGGCCGAACGAGGCTTTGTAGCCGTACGTTCCGGTCCAGGCTGCGGGGATGCGGATCGAGCCACCGCCGTCAGTGCCTTCGGCGATTGGCACTAAGCCGTCGGCGACTGCGGCGGCACTGCCACCGGACGAACCTCCGGCATTCTTATTTAGATTGAAAGGGTTGCGTGAGGGGCCGAAAAGATAGTTGTCGCAGGTTCCGCGCAGGCCCATAACCGGACTATTGGTTTTGCCGAGCAGGATAGCGCCAGCTTGTTCCATGCGTTCGGCGTAGGTGCAGTAGAAGTCGGCGACGAAGTCTTTGAAGGTGCGTATGCCACCAAAGGTGGTCACCCAACCCGGTTTGAAATCCAAGAGGTCTTTCATTGCGGTGGGCACCCCGTGCAGCGGGCCGATATCGCTACCGGCCATCAGTGTTTCTTCGGCTTTTATGGCTCGTTTGCGTGCCTCATCGTGGCCGTGGTAGACGAAGGCATTGAGGCTGGGGTTGCGCACTTCGATGCGGCAGATGGTCGCGTCGACAACTTCGACGGGAGAGAGCTCGCGACGTCGGATGCGCGCGGCTAGTTCTGTTGCAGACATATAGCAGAGTTCATCGGCTAGACTCATCGGCATTGCTTTCTCAAAGAGGGACGACCGTTGAAGCATGTAAATTTACCCAACGGCTGTGCTCGCATCAACGGACTTGCAAAAGGACGGCGAACTTGATTATGTTGAAAACCAACGCCAACAAGGAAGCCACTGCATCGGCCGCAAGAGCTCAGACCACCATATCGAAACTCACTTTCTATCTTTTTTCTGTATGCCGATGCGGATACCAGCCACGGTAAACCGTTCGCAGGCCCAATCTACATTCAATAAACGCGAAATCCGCTGTCTGTGGAATACCTACGACCATCTGCAATCATCCTGGCTGGCGCGCGAAAAAAACCGGATTTTCACAATTTAAATATCGGTTCAGAGGTGAATAATGAAGCGACCGAATGTGCTATTGATTCTCACCGACGACCAGGGCTGGGGTGACTTGAGCTGTAAGGGCAATGGCAATATCCGCACGCCCCACATCGACCGACTGGCCTCCGAAGGGGCGGATTTCGATTGGTTTTACGTTACGCCGCTGTGCGCACCGACGCGGGCCGAGATTCTCACCGGTCGTTACTATCCGCGTACGGGGGTGCGCGGAGTGACCCGCAGGGCCGAGTGTCTAAACCTCGACGAGAAGACGCTGGGCGATGTATTCAAAAACGGGGGTTATCGCACCGGCTATTTTGGCAAGTGGCATAGCGGATCCGCCTATCCCTATCACCCCAATGGCCGCGGTTTCGACGAATTCAAGGGCTTCTGTTGCGGGCACTGGGGCCACTACTTCGACAGCACCCTCGAACACAATGGCGAGGAGTTCAAGTCAGCGGGATATATCACTGACTACTTCGCCGAGGCTGCGACGGAATTTATCGCTGAAAAGGGCGAAGAACCCTTTCTCTGTTATCTCTCGTTTAATGTGCCGCACAGCCCTTTTCAGGTGCCCGACGAGTGGTTCAACCGGGTACGGGAACGGGAGATTGCCCAGCGTCATCGCGACCCGGCAGACGAAGATATCGAAACGACAAAATCGGTGTTGGCGATGTGCGAGAATCTCGACTGGAATGTCGGGCGGGTGCTCGACGGGCTTGAGGCTGCGGGGGTGGCCGATAATACGATCGTGCTCTATCTGACTGATAATGGGCCCAATACTGCGCGTTGGAATGGCGGTATGCGCGGTCGCAAGGGCAGCGTCGACGAAGGTGGAGTGCGGACGATGTTTTTTATGCGTTGGCCGGAAAAGATTCGCGCTGGCTTACAAATCGACAAGATCGGTGGGGCTGTCGATTTGTTGCCGACCCTAGCGGATTTGGCGGGGCTCGAGTGCGCGACCGAAAATGTCTTGGACGGCGTTAGTCTGAAACCCCTGCTGCTGGAAGAAGACGGCGATTGGCCAGATCGCGCGATCTATTCGCGCAGTCCCAACGGGCAAAACCACAGCGTGCGCACGCAGCGATTCCGCGCAGGGGGGTATCAGCACGGACTCTACGATTTGGCACGCGACATCGGCCAAAATGACAACATCGCCAAGGGCTACCCGGAGCAACACCGGCGGTTAATCGACAGCCTAGACGCTTGGCAGGCGGAGATGGATGCGTGCGTGGGTGATGAAGCCCGCCCCCTGCCTGTCGGTTATCGCGAGTTTCCGTTGACCTACCTAAATGCCCAGGACGGACTGCCCGAGGGCGATATTACCTGGAGCTCGATTCATCCCAATGCCTCTTTTTTTATCGATTGGAACTCTACTGCCGATGGAATCGGATGGGATATCGACGTGCAGAACGCGGGTGTTTACGAGGTCTCGCTGATGTATGCGTGCAGAGCAGAAGATGTGGGGTCGCAGATTGCCATTGAGGCTGGCGGCGACCGATTGTTGGGCGTGATCGACGAGCCGTTTGTCTCTCAGTTAAAGGATCAGGACGACCGCATCGAACGGCGCGAGTCTTACCATAAAGAGTTCGCACCGTTGGTATTGGGTCGGATGGAGCTGAAAAGAGGCCGTCAAATATTGCGAATAACCGCGTTGGAAAAACCGGGGGCAGAGGTGATGGAGTTGCGTGCAATCGGCTTGCGCTATGAGGCGTCCGAATAGCTTGATTTAATTTAGGATGCCAAGCATGTCATACACCTGCAATTTCGCCATCGCGCATAGAGTGCGTCGACTACTTTTGGGGTGCAATCTCATCAATAATCGTTTTGCCCGATTCTCGATGAGATTGCTCGTTTGGCGGTCGTTTAAAAAAATAAAGTAGCTGACCGCATGCCGTCTGCTGTAGCAAAGCTTGGTTTTAGAGGTCTCGCCAACGGTATTGCGGCGCCCAGCCCAAGACCTCTTTCGCACGATCATTGGCGACCAAGCCTTTATAGGGGTCGGACTCGTATTCGGCGCCGCCGCGCCATTCGATATCGGGCAGTAGTTTTTGCACCAGCTCACGGCTGGTGAGTGCGTCCGATGATATATCGTCGGCGACGACGAGCAATGGCACGTGGCCCGGAGCGGGACACGTCAGTGCGCAGAGCGTGGCACGCGCCAAATCTTCGACGTGAATATAACAGCCGTATTCCCAATAGGGCGTCCATTCGAATTCGGCGTCTTTCTCGCGCGACTCTTTGATCCAGGTGATATCATCGTCGGCCCACACCGCCGGCGGACGGATGCAGACGGTGGGGACGCCGGTGCGGTGGGTGAATAAGCGGCAGAGTTCCTCGCCGAGGTATTTGCTGGTGCCGTAGGGGCGGCCAGGGCGGCAGGTATGGCTTTCATTCAAAGGCAGAAAGTCGGGTGTGTCCTCGCCCATAAACAGCCCCATGGAGTTTACGCTTGAATAGGAGACGATGCGGGCGATGCCGTGCGCTTCGGCAGCTTGCAGCACGTTGAATGTGCCCACTGTGCCGCTGGCGAAGGTTTCCTCTGGAGGGTATTTTTTACCCATCGCCATCGCGAGATGGGCGACCCAGTCGCAGCCTTGCATCATCTTGTGCACGGTGGTGGCGTTCATGATGTCGTGGCCCTCAGCGATGTCGTAACTGACGACCTCGTGGCCTGCTTCGCCGAAGATTCGTTTGACGACTGAGCCGATTTTGCCGCTCGAACCGGTTAGAAAAACACGCATTGCGACGGTCCTTTCAATTGTTGCGAATTACCTGAGAGAAAGACGAGATCGAACAGAGAACTAACGCGGCTACGGCGAATCCCGTTAATGCGCTGTGCCGCGAATTATTTATGTCCAGGCTGAGCGCAGCTCGTGCACGGCCAGTGAAATGACCTTCGCTGGGCTGCCTTCGGCGTAGAATACCAGCGGGTGGTCAGCGGCTTCGGGCAGGTAGCAAATCGACATCGACAACTCGCCGCGATTGCCAAATATTTCCAGCGAAGTACGGTCGATTAAAAGCTGCAACACCAGGCGTTCATCGACGGGGTCGAGCGCGACCTCGGTATTTTGAAACGCAATCTTTCCCCCTTCATAACGCAGGTCGATACCGCGGATTTTAATCCCGAAAGCTCGGGCCTTGCCCGGTTCGATCTCCAATCGGATGTCGAAGAGTTGGCTATGTGTCGCTGGAGCAAGGTTTTCACCGGGGATGAGTGCGTAATCGTTCCATTGATAGGTCTGGTGGTGCAGACGACCGATCTCGGCGATGGGCTCGCGGCACAGGCGAATGCCATCTCGGGTGGTGCGCAGGCTCAATTCGACGGGGAAGGACATCTGCTGATTGAAGGGCATCGCTGGGTATTTGCCGCCGCGCATCCACGAGATCTGCAGCAATCGACCGTCGGGCGCGTCGGACCAAGTCTGGGCGGCATAGCCATTGGGGCCGTGCTCGGCTTTCAGTACTTCGGTTTCGGCGCGAAAGACTTGGCCGTCGAATTGGCCGAGTATATAGCCGCCATTGGCACCCCAGTAGACCCACGCGGTGTCGTTGGGGTCACCGTTGATGGGCAGCTCGAAAAGATCGGGGCATTCGGAGGTGCCGGGTAGCTCCAGATCGCAGAGCCGGTCCCATGACTTGAGGTCTTTCGATCGGTAGATCGTATAGTCATTGCCATCTAGATACAAAGCCATGATCCACTGATCGGTAGGAGAATGCCAGAAGACTTTGGGGTCGCGGTTTTGCGCGCATATGTGTTCGATCACGGGGTTGTTGTGGTATTTGCTCCAGCTGCGGCCACAGTCGTTGCTATAGGCGATAGATTGCGTAAAGGGTACCGGATCTTCGCCAGCGGAGGTGTAGAAGGCGATCAGCGTTTTTTCCTCGCCGGTCTGAAAACCGGCGCTATTGTTCCAGTCGACGACGGCCGAGCCAGAAAAGATGGTCCCCAACTCGTCGGGGTGCAGTGCGTGTTCGGCCTGGGTCCAGTGCACGAGGTCGCTGCTGATAGCGTGGCCCCAGGTCATATTGCCCCAGGTGATACCGGTGGGATTGTGCTGGAAAAAGAGGTGGTATTCACCCCGGTAGTAGACCAGGCCGTTGGGGTCGTTAGTCCAGTTAGATTTGGGCGTGAAATGGAATTGTGGGCGGTGGGTTTCGGCATAGAGGATGTCGTCGGGCATCGTCTCAATCCTTGAAGAGTGCATGGCGATGAAGGTAGAGGGAGATGCCGATCATTACGAGACTGATCAGCATCAGAATCTGGTGCTCAAATATAACACCGGTCAGCATTCCGAGTAGCAAAAACGCGGCGTGGAAGCACAGTGGAACCCAGGCAGCGAGTGGGTCGATATTGGGCGATCTGAGTTGAGGTTTGTTGTATAAGACCACGGCCAGTGCGGTGAGCAGGACACCGATGATGACGGCTAACGTATGGGTCTCCGGTATATAGCTGACGATGATGCGATTGGTGATAAGGACGCCGCAGACGCTGAGGGGAATCGCGACGATCGGCGCGATGGCGACATGGTATTTTATCGTCAGGCGGTAGCAGATGCGGTATGACAGCGAGAAACAGAAGATCACCCAGAACCAGGCCCAGAAATTTTCGTAGGGTACGCCGAAGTAATCGTGCTCAAGTCCCTTGCCCCAGTCCCACATGCCAGCGCGGATGGCGATGGCGTCGATGGCGACATCGATATTGAGTGCCAGCAACGCGTCGGCCACCGGGCGCAGCCAGGGGTTTAGGTTAGTGTTATCGGTCAACAGCATCGCGCTGTATAGGATTACGCCCCAGCCGACGCCGACGGCGATGGGAACGGTATCGACCATGAGCAGATACTGCGTTCCATACTGGTAGGCGTCGAGCTGTTCGATGGTTGCCCATTCTAAGAGAATCCCAAAAACCACACCGGAGGCGAGCTTGAACATCGCGGGCGCACCGAAGGGCAGGGCGTGTCTGAAACACAGGAACAATAGCCCAACCATCAGTACTTCAAAGGGAAGGAAGGCGAGTGGATGATCGAGGGGCAGCACTATTGCTGTTGCTGCTGTTGTTCGACCAATTGCTGACGGCGGGCATCCATCGCCTGGCCGGCGTCGAGCCAGGCTTCGTCATTGTGCGCGAAGCGGCGGATGCCGGTTTCGATAATGGCGCTGTCGGCGACTTTAGTCAGAGGCGTATAGTTTGGATGGTGCGATTTTTTAAAGGGATCGTTGGCAGCGGCGTTATAACAGCAGATCAGTGACCAGCGCGGTTTAGAAGATTTGTTCTGGTCCGAGCGGTGTAGCGCGTTGCAGTGAAAAAATAACGCGTCGCCCGGTTCCATTTCACAGTGGACTAACTCCATGCGGTCTGCAGCAGCTTCTACGACATCGAGATCGGCGCCGGTCTGCTCACCTTTGAGTAGGTGTTCGACTCGGCCCATATGGTGTGAGCCCTTGAGAATTTGCATACAGCCGTTTTCACGAGTCGCCGGATCGACGGCGATTGAGACGCTGGCCATCTGGGGGTAAAGACAGCCATTGTGGTACCAATAGCCGTAGTCTTGGTGCCAAGCCCAGGCGCCGCCGACCTTGGGTTCTTTGAGGATCATTTTCGAGTGGTAGTGGTATACCTCGCCACCGAGCAAATTTTCCATCGAGTCAACGGTGCGCGCACAGCGGGCGAACATACCGTAGAGCGAGTCACCGGGTTGGTTCCAGACGGCCAGACGCACCGTGCCGCCCTCGCCGTCGTCGCGGCCGAAGGCACGCTGGTCGATTTCGTTGTCTTCAAGCGCAGCACGGCGCAAGAGGTCGGTTTCTTGGCTATCGAAGAATTGGCGGGCGACGACGTAGCCGTCGCGGTGGTAAGCGGCGATCTGCGCCGTACTGAGTGCAGACATGTTGTTTGTCTTCCTTAGAATGTGCTTTCCGGCGTAGTTATCGGACACCAGCGTGCGGGCATCAGATGGCGTATTAACGTGTCTTTGGCTCTGGTCGTGCCGATGCGTTTGAGAGCGTAGAGGGCATCGGCACGTACATAGCGATTTTCGTCGTCGAGTACTTTTTCGAGTGCAGTGATCGCCTCTGCAGCATGGTGCCCGATACGACACAGCGCAAGGGTCGCCACCTGGCGTATTTGCCCTTCTGTATCGCACAGGGATTCGATGAGGGCCGGCACGGCAATAGGCGAATCTTGGCCGACGGTGCCCAGGGCTTCAGCGGCACAGCGGCGCACTTCTTGGTGCGGGTCTTTACATGCCGCGATGAGGGCCGGTAGGGCGGTTGATGCGGTTGGGCCAATATCGCCGAGAATGGTGGCTGCGTCGGCGCGAGCAACGGCCGCGACGTGGGCTAACGTGTCCGTCAGCGCCGCGACGGCGGGACCTCCGATATTACTGAGTGCGTAGGCGGCGTGGCGGCGGACCATTTCGCAGTCGTCGTTGAGGTGGTCGATCAGGCCCGGCACGACTTCTGCGCCAAAAGCCGCGAGGTCGTAGGCGGCGGCAAGGGCGGTGCGCTCTCGGTCCGATACGAGATTATTGAATAGTGCGGTCGGTGTGTGCCCGTTGGGGGAGGATACTGTGCCGGGGCTTTCGCCGCGGTGCCAGGACCAGGCGTGTGCGTACATCCTTTGCAACTCCGGCTCGTCACCTGGCAGGGCCATTGCACTGCCAGGCCAATCTGCGTGTTGGTTGTGCCAGGCGGGGGCAGTGGGTTCGGACATGCGAGCGAAGAGGAATTTGATCATATAGCGATTGTCATCGCTAATATTGGGCATGGCGCGGTGCCAGAGGTCGTAGTCGACGATGGTCACGGTCCCGGCGGGCGTGGTCAGGGGCACCTCTTCTGAGATTCGGGCGCCATCGGGCGTGTTGAAATAGTGGCTACCGGGCACGATGCCGGACGGGCCGCGTTTTAGGGGCGTGTCTTGCGGATAATAGAAGGCGAGCAGGTAGCGGGTGCGGTGCGACCAGCGTTTGCCGCCGTCTTGGTGCATACTTTGGCCGTCGCTATGGGCTTTGTTGAAGTGCGGGTGGCGGTGTGGCTGCAGGTAATAATCGTCACCGGCAATACTTTTGAGAGCACCGACTACAGTCGAGTCATCGAAAACCTGGCGAACTAGGGGGATTCTGGGCAGGAGGTTGTTGCCGGGGTTGCCCTCTTTTGCGAAAACTTGCTGGTGTTTTTCAAAGACTTCGGCATGGAATTCAGGTGGCAGGTCGGGGGCGATGGTAATGTAGCCGTGAGCTATAAACTGGGCCATTTGCGCGTCGGTAAAGCGAAACTCATGATCGGGCATGCTCGTTCTCTTCTCGCGTCGGGAGGAGTTACAATTTTACAAACCAAGTGATTGGCTAAGGCTATCCTGCAGTCTATGGCTCGTCTTTGAATCGTTGTTGTAGATGTCTATCTGTCGATTCGGTCATATTGTAAGGTTCTGCTCAACAAATACCTATATCTGATCGCTGCACTACCACGGCTCAGGCTTTAAATGCTCCCGATGTAACCCCTCTGAGAAAGGGCTTGGTGGCGTAGATAAAGAGCACCAATAGAGGAATACTTGAAATGGCGTAGGCGGCGTATAGAGTACTGAAGTTAGAGGCGTGCGCGGTCGTCGACAAGACAAAAAGTCCGGAGGAAATCACGTGGTGCTTGCCCTCGGTAGAGGTGATGAAGGGCCAGAGAAAATTGTTCCAGGTGGCAAGGATATTCATGATAGCGACGACCGACAGGATCGGCTTGGAAAGCGGTAACACGATCTGCCAATAGATATCGAGGTGGCCGGCTCCGTCGATGCGTGCAGATTCGAAGAGATCTTCGGGCAGGCCGTCGAAATAACTTTTGAAGACGAATATGGCGAAGACTTGGCCGCCGGCGATATAGGGCAGCACCATCGCCCAATAGGTGTTGAGTAGGCCTAGCGATTTTACCAACAAAAAACTGGGCACCAAGGTTAGCACGCCAGGGAACATCATGGTGCTGATTATGAACAAAAAGAGCGCCCGGTGTCCGGCGAAGCGATAGCGAGACAGAATATAGGCCGTCGCCGAGCCCAAGAGAATCACCCCGACCACGGTCAGCGAGACGACGACGAGGGTATTTAGCATATAGGGGCGGATGACCTTCCAGGCCAGGCGGGGTCCGCGTGTTGCATTGCTGAGGCTGAGGCGCAGGGCCTGGCTTTTGTCTAGCGAGCGGATCTGGCCTGCCTCGTCGGCGATCTCGACCGGGGCCTCGTCGCCTGTCAGGACTCCGCCGGCGATGGACAATGTCTGTTTGAAGGCGACGGGTATTGAGAAAAAGGCGTGGTAGAACTCGGCGTTGGTGCGGAATACATTGTTTATCGTAAAGACAAAAGGCAACAGCGTCAACGACGAGAAGAATATGAGCACGGCGTGGATAAGCCCATTTTTTCGGCCTGTCATTATTGCACCCCCTGCAGTTCTTCTGATGACTTGAAATACTTCATATTGAGCAGCGTCAGGCCGAAGATGATGGCAAACAGCAGCACGCCAATGGCGCAGGCGTAGCCCATGCGCTGAAAGCTAAACGCATTGAAGTACATCCACAGGCCGGGAACTGTGGTTTCGAAACCGGGGCCACCGCGCGTCAAGATAAAGACATTTTCGAAGCCCTGGATGCCGCCGATCAAGGTCAGGATCAGGATCAGCTTGAGCTGGCTCAAGACCATGGGTATATCGATGCGAAAGAATTTCTGCAGACCCGTGCAGCTATCGAGGGCGGCGGCTTCGTTGACGGATTCGGGGATGGCGGAGAAACCGGCGTAGTAGATCAGAACCTCGAAGCCGCCGACAAAGGGAAAGCCGACCAGGGCTACACAGGCCAGGGCGGTCTGCGGGTCGGCAAGCCAGCCCCGAGTCCAGTGCGATAGGCCGACGCCGTGCAAGAATTCATTTAGCAGTCCGGAATCGGAGTAGATCATATCGGCCCAGATCAACTGCACCGCCACGCCGGGCACCACGATGGGAACCAGAAACACGATGCGGTAGATATAGCGCCAGCGCTCAGTGGGCAGCGCGTAGATCAGCCGGGCGACGACGAGCGGAAAGCTCAGGCGCATGATAGCAGCCAACAAGGTCAGCGCCAGCATATTGGCCAGTGAGGGCCAGGCGGTCGGGTCTTGGCCAAGGTATTCGCCGTAGTGGGAGAGGCCGACGAAGCGCGAGTCGGCTCCGATCTCGAATTCGTAGAGCGAACTGACAAAGGCCCAGACCACGGGCAAGTAGACGAAGGTCGTTAGCAGCACCAGCGAAGGCGCTACGATGGTGTAACAACTCAGCGGCGATTGTAGGCGTACGCTCATAGCTGAGGATCTTGTATCGGTAGATCTTGCATGGTAGCTCGCGCCGGGGCCAGCGCCTGCCAGCGCTGTTCTAGTCGTTGCATATCGGGCACCTTGCGTTTGAGCATATTGGCGACGGCGGCGTCGAGGTTTTGCTCCTGCCAGTGCAAAAAACCGTCGAGATCAATGCCATCGGTTAGATAGAGTTCGAGCATGCGCTGCTGAATCTCGGAAAAGCGGAGGTCAAAGGTGAAGATCCATTTGGTAGTGGTGTAGCGGCGTTCGAGGATCTGTGCAAAGGGCTGCAGAATCGGCAGGGTCTCGACGCCGATTATATTGGGCAATAGTGCCGGGTATTCGTTGACGATTTGCGCGTTATTTTCGGGTAGGCAGATAAACTGCAAGAATTCGATGACGCGTTTGAGGCGCTGGGATTGGGCCATGCGCTCTTGCATGGGCAAGTCGGGATCGGTGTCGGCAATGGCACTAGAGCTGACTTCGAGTTGGGTGGCGGCCCCGCCGATGACGCACATCGGCTGACCCGAGGCATAGGGGGAGGTCGTGGCAGTAAAGGGCGGCATATAGAAGACGCCCCAGTCGAATCCCAACGACTTATCGCCGGATAAACGATACGACATTGGGCTGGCAGTCCAGATCATCGCACCGCGCTGGGTGACGAACTCGCGGATCAAATCATCGGTCATCAGGTTTTTATTGGTGTAGCGTTTGAGCTCGCGCATCTTCTCCCAGATCTGGCGGTAGCGCAGATCACGGCTGCTGAAAAAACCTTTCTGACGCAAAAAAGCCAACTCATCCCAATCGAGATAGCCATCGAGATACGGTTCGCGCGTCGGGTCCTGCGCTAGGTCTATGCCCGGCAGCAGATCGTGGTAAAATTGGTCGAAGAACAGATCTGTGGTCCAGTCGTTGAAAGCGCCGATATTGACCAGCAGCGGTACCGTCTCAGAGCCGTTGTCGTTGGGATGCGCCTGAATTTTTTGCATCACCGCGATAAATTCTTCCCACGTTTCGGGCACCTCGAGACCGAGTTTGGCGAAGAGCGTTTTGTTGTAGTAGATGCCAGTTTCGACCATGTCGAAGGTCAGGCAGTAGTTGAGACCGTCAGGGGCGGCCTTGCCGCGACTGATCGCCTGATAGCGAAACATATCCCACCATTGCTCATAACCCGGTTTGGTCGCATCGCCCTGCTCGACGACAAAGGGGTTGGGGCGTTCTAAGAAGGGATCCAGCGGCACGTACCAACCCTTCTGTACGTCGGTCCAGACATTTTCGACATTGACGTTGAGGATATCGGGGGCCTGGCCGCTGCCCAGTTGCGTCACCAAATACTCACGGACGCCGGGCACGGTGAGCACTTCGATGCGAGTATCCGGAAAGCGCGCTTCAAAATCGCGGATGACGTTTTTCAGGCCCTGCAGCGGTTTGCCGATGCCGAAGGGGTGGGTATCGGGTAAGTAAGCCCAACCAGCAGCGAATTTAATGACGTATTGGGCTTGCTCTGGGCGGTTGGTAGAGGTGTTGGCGTTGTCGCTTTCTTCGGCTGGTGGCCAGAGCAGCCAGACACTTAGCAATGCGAACGCAATCAGAGACAGGTGTTTGCTAGAGATGGGCATGGGGATGCAAGATAGGCGGGGGTGTGAAGAGGAGCAAGGGCTCTATCGAAGCACATCGGCTGTATGGCCTAACTACAACCGGACATTGCGGATGGAGATCAGTATAATGTCACTGAACTAAGGACGTCGTGTTCTAGCAATACGCGTTGAACTCCACCGATCTTATTTTTGCGAAACCCCTCTGCGGTTACAAAGGACGCCACCTGCGATGCGGTTGCGAGCCATACGCTATCGTATCTGACCCAGGCGAAATTACCCGTGCACGGGTGACCGACCGTGTGGTTGCCTAATTCGTGTCCGGCGGCAGCGGCTTGCTGCCACAGCTTTAATTCCTCCAGCAGATTATCGGGTTACGCGTAAAAGGTGGCTTTGGCGCCTAGGGAATCCAGGACGGGAACCGCGTGGATGACCTGGCTCGAACGACCGTCGTCGAAGGTCAAGCTGAGCGCCATCTTGGCCCCATGCGGCCAGGGAAAACCGGACGGGTCGAGATTGCGATCTCTTTGCAGGGATTGGTTGGGCCGTTGCGCGCGGGCGTCGGACGCTAAGCCTACGACGAGCAATAGCGCCAATATATGACTGGGAAAAGCTAAATCGCGGTGGCTGGTAAGCACGGATGCCCCCGTATGTTGGATGAAAAAGGTGCTGTGACGAGTAGCACGATGAGACGTCCCAAATGCATCAAAGCCGTAAGACTATTCAAACCGATCGGCGTTATTAACACGGTGTACATCATGTGCCGCTGACGCGGCAAGGCGATCGGGCCGGTCAACCGTGGACGATGACTGGAGCCCTATTATCGGCTGCGGTTAACCGGCCGCCGCGTTGCGACAACAATGCGGTCATTTGTCAGGTAATCGATTCTCCGCTACAGGGCCTTATTCTCCTGCGAATACTCACGGTTGCCGCCCAATTCCCAAACTCCGCGAAAGAGTGTGCGCCGCTTCGGTGGCATCGCCACGATCTTCTCGTGCTCGAGGTCGAGCTTGTGCCATTGCGCCCATAGCGAGTTGTAGCAGTTGAAGACGGCGCAGCGCGGGTTGTCGGGGTTGGTCCAGTCGTTAGCGGCGTGCAGCAGGCTTTCGGTGAAGACGATGACCGATCCGGCCGGGCAACTGTATTCGGTCATCGCCGCATTAAGGCTTTCCTCCCAGGCCGACTCGCTAATATTGGGCCGGTAGGGGTCGGGTCCGCCATAGTTAAAATGGGCTTTGTGCGAACCGCTCAAGAAGGTGGTGCCGCCGGAGCCGGCTTTTACCTCTTCCAATTCCCAGACCACTCGAGTCAATCCCGAAAAGATCTTGTTGCCCGCCGCTTGGTAGCGCATGGCGTTGGCTTGCTGCGGTGGGCGCACTACGTGCGGCACGCTGGTGCCATCGGGTTTTTCCCAGCCGGGAGGGCGCACCGTGATAAAGGAACCTTCGCAGCGGAAGCTGTAGTAGTCCTCGTTGAGATAGGGCTGTTCGGCGAGGATTTCGGTGAGGATTCCGCTGATGGCAGGGTGGTCGAGAAGTTGGTGCAATTCTCCCTGATAGGATTGTTTTGCACCGTCGTAGACTTCCTTTTTCAGGGGCTCGATTTCTTCTGCGCTGAGCACCGAGGGCAGCATGATCCAGCCGTGCAGGTCAAAAAAGAATTTTTGTTCGTCGGTCATGGGGATGGGTGGTGTGGTGTGGTCTGTAGGGTTGGTCATAGGGCCTCTTCTGGTGTGAACGGCTTTTAAGCAGGAAACGACTTTTGCATTGGTGTTGGTAAAATGCTCAAACAATTGGGAGTGTGTAAATAGGCTCGATGGGATCATTTACAAGATCTCCGAAATCTGATCGCCGCTCTGAGCCGACTGCACAAGTCAAAGATCTATCCTTTCCATTCTAGATTGATGCTCGTATATCCGTCGGTATAGCACTGCAAATGCTCCGGTAAATTTTGTAGAAACCGCTCTCCCTCTTCCGGGATTTCCCACGGCACGTCAATCCTGTGGGTTTTGTCCCTGAAGCCGATCGCACAGGAGAGGCGAACCTCGTCGATCTGGTTGGGAAAGGCGCCGTGGTAGGTGCGGTGGGCGAAAACGATCATATCGCCACCGCCGGTGAAGAGGGGGACCAGGCCGGGGATGTCGAAGCCGTTGTAGTGGGATTCTTCCTCGTTTTCGGGATAAAAAGAGCTGCGGTTGGCGGTGAGTTTGAAGCCCTCGGGACCAGTCCAGTCTTCGCGATGGGAATCTTCTATGACACAGAGGCCGCCGTGGATAGGGCGTGAGCCGGTGAGGTAGAACCACTTACCCGAGGGCCAGAGGCCGCTGTTGAGCACGTGGCCGGAGTTCTTGGGTGTGCCGGTGTGGAAGCCACCCCAGTCTGTATGCCAAGCTACGGGTTGTGAGCCGGGCATGCGGATAATGGCCGCCGAGCGGTGAATGGTAAGCTGATCGGTGCCGATCAGGTGTTGATGCATGTCCATAAAGGGCTCGTAGTCGAGCAGGTTCCAGGCGCCGGGGCCGGATTCGATCCAGGCATGGCGGGTGCGGCTTTTGCCGGGTTCGAGCGTCCTGTCAGGGTCAGTGCCGGCGTATACCGCTTGTTTGAGCTGCTCGACGATTTCTGGCGGTAGTACGTCCTTGACAATCGCGAAGCCGTGGGCTTCGAGGCAACTGTCCATCGCGTCGAGTTCGTCGGTGGCGAATTCGTAGCGGTAGCCGAGATCGGGTTTTTGGATATGCGAGTAGTCTAACATCATTTGCTCCGCGTAAAAAACGTTAGGGTCTAACGGGTTTGGTGGGCGGTTCAGCGGTGGCTAGGCCGGAAAAGAGGTATTCCATCACGCCCTCAGCGGTGACCTGGAGTTGCGCGGCGCCTTGCAGGCAAAGCCCATCGAGCATTTTGCGGCATTCTTCGACGCTTAGTTCGCTGAGCATCGCGACTTCTTCAGCTGTTATCCGCCCGCCCTTGTCGGCGGCCAGTTGCAGGATCTGTTGCTCGCGTTTTTCGTTCTTATGCCGACGGCTGGCGCGGACCATATAAGCACCCAGGGCCATCGTGCCGACGAAGAAGACTATCGCCGCAATGGTGCTCCCGGCTTCGTCTTCTTCCCCGTCAAAGAGAATGGCGGCGAAGACCAGGATACAAAAGGCGCTGAAAAGAGCAACACCATAGCCTAGCATTTTGAGTAGAATTTGCACGAGACGTATCCTCGGTAAGAGGGGCATTGCTATATAATACGTCATCGTGAAGGGTTTGATCAATCCCACCGGTATGACGGTTGCGGCGGTTGCTGGCGCGCGACAGATTATGCGGGAAACGAATGCTGGTTAAACGCTCGCCTCAACCGAGGTGGCTGACGAAAGGTTAGCGATTATGATGCAGCAACTCTCGACGCTCTCCAACGCGCAATCGCGTTCGATCAGCCCCGAGAATTTTACCGGGGAAAAGGGCCGGGGCGGCATGGCCGAATCCGGTAGCGGCGCGTCCTGCGCCCGCGATCTGGGGCAGGGCTGGAAGGTTTCGCCTTCGGTCGTCGTCGAGGCCGGCAAGACCTTCGAGATGGCAAATATCGCAGGCCCGGGCACGATTGAACAGATCTGGCTGACGCCAACTGGCAATTGGCGCTTTAGCATTTTGCGCATCTATTGGGATGACCAGGAGCATCCGGCGGTTGAATGTCCAGTCGGCGATTTTTTCGCCTGTGGATGGGGTCAGTTCGCTCAGGTCACTTCACTCGCTGTTTGCGTCAATCCGGGCAGCGCCTTCAACTGCTATTGGAATATGCCCTTCCGCAAAGGCTGTCGGATGACATTGGAGAATATCGCCGACGAGGACATGAGATTGTATTACCAGGTCAACTATTCGCTGGCGTCGGTCGACGAGTCGGCGGCGTATTTCCACGCGCAGTTTCGGCGCAGCAATCCCTTGCCTTATAAAGAGGTATACACGATTCTCGACGGGGTCCAGGGCCAGGGCCATTTTGCGGGTACCTACATGGCTTGGGGCGTAAATAATACGGGTTGGTGGGGCGAGGGTGAGATTAAGTTTTTTATAGATGGTGACGAAGAATTTCCGACGATCTGCGGTACGGGCACGGAGGATTATTTCTGCGGCTCGTATAATTTCGAGAACAAAGCGACGGGCCAATACCAGGAATACAATACACCCTATGCCGGCATGCCACAGGTGATTCGGCCGGACGGGGTCTACCGCTCGCAGACGCGCTTCGGCCTGTATCGTTGGCATATCACTGACCCAGTGCGTTTCCAGGAGGATTTGCGCGTTACGATCCAGGCGTTGGGCTGGCGCAGCGGCGGGCGCTATTTGCCGCTACAGGATGACATAGCGTCGGTGGCCTATTGGTATCAGAATTTGCCGAGCAAACCCTTTCCGCAACTGCCTGCCCGCGATTATTTGGAGGTAATCTAGTAGATGGAGACGGCTGCACAGCGAGCCGAGTATGTCGAGCGGATGCTCGAGGCTCTGTGTAGCGAGCCGGGGCCGCATCCGTCCGGCACACGGGCCTATGAGCAAGTGGCGCTCCGTATCCATGCCGATCTGGACTCGGTATTACCGGACGCTTTTCTAGATCGCTATCTCGATTTCTGGCACGTTCTGCCGCGTCCGGAGATAATCTACAAGGGCAAGCAAGTGGCGGTCGATGTCGCGGAAAATTGCGCCGGGACCAGCCCCGAGGGGTTTACTGGTATGATCGAGCGAATCGACTTTGTTTGGCGTTGGATTTGTTGTTGTCTTTTGGCGAGCGGTGCTAATAGAGTGTATTCGTCGTTTGCTAGTTTTCGCCCGATAATTCGTTCCACACTCATTAACATGCGCATGCGGACATAGGGATTGGGCTCGGCCAATTGCGGCAAGAGGGCGGGTGGGGCTTGGGTGCTCATTGGCGATCGGGAATATGTTGCTGCATTAATGGATTCGCGAGTATATCAATCGTACCTCGATCTGCGCGCGGGGTATAGATTTGACTGATTCCGCCATAGCGCACGTCTCCAGAGCTTGTATATCTCGTACACCATAGAGGGGTTTGATGGCAATGGCCGAGTCCTGCATTCGCAATTAGAAAGACTGGAGACCTCCAACCGACGTATCTGTAGCGTTTTCCTTTATCGAAGGCCTATCATTTAATAAGCGAATGGAGCTAAGTGTTCTTCGCTTATCTGTATTCCGAAACCGGGTCTATCGGAGGGCACCATGCGTCCGTTTTGCGGCGCGGCCATGCCGGGCAGACGCACTGCTTCTTCGGGCGGGACACCGGGCGGTGTCGCGACGAAACACTCGGTCCACGGGATTGCAGGCAGAGCATAACAGGCGTGCTGGCCGTAGGGGGTGTTGCCGCCGCCGTGCGGGATGACCGAGATGCCAGCCGCTTCGGCAATGGCGCAGATCTTGGTGATGGCCGTTAAGCCACCAACCCAGTTGATATCGGGTTGAAAAATATCGACGAGGTGGCGACTGGCGGCGTGTTGGAAGGGGGTGGTTCCGTACCAGTGTTCGCCGGTGGCCAGGGTTTGCCAGGGCACGCGCTGGCGCAGTTGTGCATGTGCGTCGACATCTTCCGAACGCAGCATCTCTTCCATCCACTTGAGCTTATAGGGGCGCAACTCTTCGGTTAGGCGCACCGCGTATTCGACGTCGAAAGCCATCCAACAATCGAGCATCAACTCGACTTTGGGTCCGACGTGCTCGCGAGTTTTGGCAACGAGTTCGACATTTTTCTCTAGCCCATCGACACCATCGGCTGGTCCACATGGGCAGGGCAGTTTAGTTGCTGGAAATCCCAACTCCATATACCAGTCGGTGTCGCCGCCAGTAGAATAGCAGAATAACTCTTCGTGTGCCGGGCCGCCAAGCAGTTCGTAAACGGGGCGTTCGAGGATTTTCCCCTTCAGATCCCACAGTGCGAGGTCGATCGCGCTGATGGCGTAGGCATGTAATCCGGTGGCGCCGAAGGGCGCGCCCATGCGCACCATCATGTCGTAGGACTTTTCGGTGGCGAAGCAGTTTTCGCCGATCAGGCGTGGGCCTAGGTAGTCGTCGATCAGCGCGGCGACGGGCCGTCCGTGGTTAGCGGTAGAAAGACCCCAGGTGCCGTCCTCGGCTTCGACGACGCAGCCGAAATCCGGCCAGGAAGGCGTCCATGATGGACGGTAGTCGGCATAGCGTGGGTAGCGGGTCATCGGGTTGGCGACAGAGCCGCTTTCTACCCAGGAAGGACGGCGTGCGGTTTTGTATTCTGTTTTTGCAGGTTTGGCCAGGGGGCCGGTTGCAGGCAGGTCGAGTTGCACGGCGCGAATGGATTTGATTTTCATGCGAATCTCCGATGGGAATGTTGTGTTGGCGTCTACTTATTTGTCTGTGCGCGGGATAGATTTCATAGATCCGCATAGTGTTTGCGCATTGTAGCCATATGTGCATTTTAGCCAATAGGAGAGCTGGGGGCACTGTTGTCTCGGCCAAGTCGGTGGCGAATATAGAATCGGGTGTGGTATACGGCAATTAGGTATGGCCGAATTGCGATATGGACACCAGTGATTCGGCGCGATCGCGTTGGACGGCCGCAATTTATACGAAGAGGCCTTCGCCGGTTCAGTTGATGTAGGGGGATTATCCGCGACGGAATTCGCCAGGCCGAGCCGGAGGTGTTTTTGTTGGCAGTGCAGGGGAGGCAGACCGTTGGTGATGGCCAGTAGGGTTTGCCAATGTGAGCGAGCGTATCGCCCGAATCCGCTCGCTCACATTGGGGATTTCGGGAGGGATGGTCAGTGGTTGGCATCGAAGTAGATCCCTTTCATCCAGCGTGGACCGGTGAAACTGGTACGACCGTGCAAAACGCTGAAATTATCATAAAGCACGAAGTCGTTCGGATGCAGCAGAAATTTGAACTGATAGGCGGGGTGACTGATGATGTCGGTGAATTTCTGGTAGGCGCGATACCACTGTTCCATTTTTTCGAAGGCGAAGTTGAGCGGAGCGTAAGTAAAGTAACTGGAGCGGATTTGTGCGAATTCCCCGGACTCGAACGAGAGGATCGGATACGTGGTTTTGCTCTCATAATTTTGTTGCTGGCGATCGAATAAAACGGGGGTCTCGGTAAGAACTTCGAAGGCATGGTGATCCAAATCGCGCAGATAATAGGCCGCCTGTCGTGCATCGGCGATTAGACTCTTGCCGCCGGTCTCCGCTTTTTCGATACATTGTAGCAGCTGAAAATGCGGCGGATCTTCGATATAGGGCTGGTCGGTGTGTAGTTCAACGGCCGAATTGGTATAACCGAGTTGGTCGGTGTTTTTATTAGTGGTGTTGTCTGTTTTGAGGTCTTCAATATACCCGAAATGGGTGCTGCGGACGGTGAAGTCGCGCTCGGTGAAGCGGGCGATCAGGTCTTCGGTTTTGAGGGGGCAGCCGCGTACGAGGATGGCGCCTCTTTCTCTTAGGTAGTGGTGGCAGGCGGTTATAAGCTCGTCGGCGCAATCTTCGTATTGTACTTCAATGCGGTCGAGGTCGCCGGCATTGATTCGCGCGAGGTCTTCGTCGCGCGAATAGCGGTGTTCGTATAACCACCCCAAGGCAAATTTGCTTTGGTGGCCGTCTGGCCAGGTCAAGCAAATATGGGTATCGGTGGTGGCGATGGTCTGCGGTTTGATTTCCAGCGAGACTTTAGACGGGCAGAGAATGCGCTCTTTGGTATCGGGGTGAATACAGCAGGGGCAGTGATGCCTGAGCCAGAAGTAATGAAAATTGGCGTCGCAGCCTTGCTCGGCAAAATAGACGCGCAGGTATTCGCGCTGATCAATGAAGAGGCTATCGCTCATTAGTACCGCGTGGTATGGTGTAATGGATTCTATGGGTGTTATGGACCATAATGAATGCGGTGAAATGCCACTGTAAAATAGTAGGTGGCGGCTCGGTTTGCGGCAAGACCCGCCCATTGCATGAAGATCGGAGAATCGATATGTCGGAATCAATCGAATATGAATATTTATTTTATTTTTTCAAAGATGCGATATCTGTAGTCGAGGTTAAATTGATGGGTTTACCGGCAGGGGCCGCGATTGATCGAGTCTATCACTGGCTGTATATCGAAGAAGGAAATGTGCAGAAGCTACAGTTTAAATCTAGGCGAGAGCAAGGCGGTCTGAACTACAGGGAATTCGCACAGGGAAATCTGTCCTTTGACGAGAAAATGGCACAGTTGCTGCTGCACGATCCTGCGGTCGAGATTGAGTTGTCGGCAGCAGCATCGTGCAATATACCCATCGAGTCCGACGCGAGAGTGCGCGACTTCCTCCGGCGAATAGGTTAGCGTTGGGCAATCGACCCTTCTGCAAGAGGCAACTCATAACAGATGGCCTCGCTGTCGGTGCGCACCAGCAAATAGGGTGCGGCGAAAGCGTGTGGGTTCCAAGTCTTGCTGTCGAAGGCGGTCATACGCGAAAGCTCGCGGTGGCGTTCGGGGGTGGCTTCGACCAGTACGATATCGCCTTTTTCACTCATAATCAGCAGAACGTCATCTACTAAAATAAGCTGGCCGTGCCCGTAGCGTCCTTTTTTCCAACGGCGCTTGCCATTGGCCGGGTCGAGGCAGACGAGTATGCCGTCATCGAGGCCGTAGATAAAACCATCGCGGTAGACCATATTGGAGAATTTGGCCTTCAGGCGTTTGGACTGCCAGACGACTTCGCTGCTCAGCGTGCCGTCGGGTGAGGCCTTGATCTGATATAACTCGGCACCGGCGCCATAACCCGTCGAGGCCAGCACCCGATCTCCAGGCAGCAGCAAGGGATTGGCGATGCATTGCACCCTGCCGTGATCCCAAGGTTGTCGCCAGAGCACTTGCCCGTTTTGCGGGTCGTGGGCGACGACGGCGTGTTTATTTTCGTTAAAAATCAGGATCTGCTCGCGCCCGGCCATCGTAACCAATTGCGCCGAGCTATATCCGGCTTGGTCGCCGCCGCCACCCCAGACAAATTCGCCATTTTCGCGCCGGTAGGCGACTAGCGAGCGATCAGCGGATCCGCCGGCGCTGACGACAACCAGTTCGTCGATCACAAGGGGCGAGCCGCTGATGCCGAACATGGGGACTTGTGCGTCGTGTTCTTCGATTATGTTCCGCGTCCAGAGTACTCGCCCGGTGGCCACATCGAGCACGTTGAGGATGCCGGTCGCGCCCAGCGCGAATACCTGGTCGCCGGCGATGGTTGGTGTGGCGCGCGGGCCGATACCGCCCATGCCCGATTCGAAGCGGGTCGAATCGGCGTGGCTCCAGAGCTTGCGGCCGGTTGCCAAGTCGTAACAGACGACTTGCTCTTCGGTAGCGTGCTGTTCTTGGGTTATGGCTCGTCCGCCAGCGATGGCGAAGGAGGACCAACTCGCGCCGACGGGGCGGCGCCAGACTTCGCGCGGTGGGTGTTGGCTCCAGTTGGGTTCGAGGCGGACGCCGGTCAGTTGATTATCTCGGGTGGGTCCCATGAATTGCGGCCAATCAAGGGCTGAGATCGGAGTGACGCTGCCGCCATCGATCGCACTTGTTGCTTCTGGTCCGCTCCAGCGCCAGACAAATATCGGTACCCAGTCGCCGCTGAGTCCCTTGTAGCGAAACGAACCGATGCAGAGCACGATGGCGACTGCGAGTGCGCCGAAATAACGCATGCGCTGTCCCCAAGCTAAGCGCGAGAGAAACAGCAGCCAGAGCAGAGATAATAGGCTGGCGAACATGAAGACCCCGATGGTCGGCACGACTTGCATCTGTCGGTCCAACGACTCGGGTAGCCAAATCGCCAGCAGCCCGATCACTGCGGCGGCGGCGATCAGGTAGAGAGGCCAGAGGCGGATGGGAGGCCGGTTCTGTGGTGTGTTCATTGCGATTTTCCTATTGGTCCAAGTAGGCTAAACGGCGCGCGGGATGTGGGCTGGCGTCTATTATTGGGCCGTCGCAATTGACGCCGTGTTCGATTAGCAGGTCCCAGTATGGATCCCAGCTCTAGCGTAGAAGTTCGAGCAGGCGTTGGCGTTGGCGGTCGCATCGTTCTGGATTGCCACACGCCAGGTTGTGCAGCTCGAATTGATCTACTCCTCAGTGGCAATAAATAGGGGAAGAAACTAATAAAAATAGCTGCAACTGTGAAGGGAGCAAAAGGGGCTTGATGCTCGGAGCGGGTCCCGGTAGTTTATGCGCTAGTCATTTTGAACACACCCCAACAAGGAACAAATTTTCATGGACTACGATCTGCTGCTTAAGGGCGGCCATGTTATCGACCCTAAGAACGATATCGACGGCCTGTGCGATGTGGCGGTAAAAGACGGCAAGATTGCCGCGGTGGGTCAGAATATATCGGGCTCGGCGAAAAAAACGGTGGATCTTCAAGGACTGTATGTCACGCCGGGGCTGATCGATATTCATTTGCATGCCTACGGCCGTTTCGCCGCATGGCTGCATCCGGATGACCACAATTTGCCCTATGGTGTCACCACCTGTGTCGACACGGGCAGCTCGGGCTGGCAGCACTTCCCCGATTTTGTCGAGACGATCATTGAGAAGTCGCAGATGCGGGTGCTGGCCTTTATCAATATCGTCGGCGCAGGCATGGCCGGTGCTTGCGAACAAGATACTAGCGAAATGATACCCGAGCCGTGCGCCGATATGATCAAGCAATATCCGCAGCATGTGGTCGGCTCGAAGTCGGCTCACTACGGCGGCCCGGGCTGGGAGGCGGCACAAGGTGGAATCGACGCCGCGCGGATGGCCGATACGATCACTATGGTCGATTTCGCGCCGCAGCCGACGCGTTCTTATGAAGAATTACTGATCGAGCATATGGCGCCGGGCGATATTCATACCCATCTCTACGCTTCGCATATCCCATTGTTAGATGAAAATAAGAAAATCAACGACTATGTGTGGAAGGCGCGCGAGCGCGGCATAATATTCGATACCGGGCACGGGGGTGGGTCTTTCTGGTTTCGCATCGCGGTGCCGGCGATGCAGCAGGGATTTCAGCCCGATACGATTAGCACCGACCTGCACCGCAGCAGTCGCCTGCGACCCAATGCGACGATGAATGCGACGATGTCGAAGTTTTTGGCGATGGGCATGTCCTTGCAGGAAGTGATTTACCGTTCGACGCAGCGACCGGCCGAGGTGATCCGGCGGACCGAGTTAGGACACCTTAGCGTCGGGGCAGAAGCGGATGTGGCGGTGTTGGAATTATTGGACGGCCAATTTGGCTTTGTCGATTCGGGTCGGGCTAGGATCGATGGGGCGCAAAAACTGGAATGCCGAATGACGCTTAAAGCCGGTGATGTAGTCTGGGATGAGTATGGCAAGAGTTGTCCGTTGTGGGAAGACGCCGGAGAGTATAAGAGAGCCGATTGATAGCAGGCGGAAGAAGCGAGTTTGTTCGGCTCTTCGCCGGGGAATAGGGTCCTATCTGTTGGATTTTGGCTTGGCTTGTTTGGCGGGGGGAGTGGCCGCGCGGAGTATTTCTAAGTGCATTGCAGAACCCAGGGTCTGGTCGGGTGATTGCTGTGGGAGTGGTCGCCCCGCCGACCCGAACGGCTCATTAAAAATACCCATTGCGGTCATCCCCGCAGTCTCTTGCGCAAAACTCAGACCCTGCCCGTAGCCTCATCGAGTCGCACCCAATCGCCGCTTGCGACCGACTGTGCGATCGCCACCATACAGCGCATGGCCTCTGTTCCATCTTCGGCATCGGCGCCGAACTGTGGCGCGCCGTTGAGCACGGTATCGGCAAAACCTTCAAGCTGCAGACGGTAGAAATGAGCATCTGCCCCCAGGGGCCGGTGGTACTGGTCGTCCTTAGTGGAAAAACACTCGACATCGCTCGCCTTAAGGAACCAAGGCAGGTAGGTCTTGCCGACGACGCTGCCGTGCTCACCGTAGATTTGAAAACCCTCGTGATAATCCATACGCACGGCAACGGTCAGGTCGAGATGGCCCTGGCCGCCATTGGCGAATTCGACTTCGATAAACCACGAATAGGCGTCGAAGAATTCATTGCGCCGGCTGCGCACGGCGGTGATCGGGCCACCGAGAAAGCGGGCGATGTCCACCAAATGCGAGCCGTGAGTGAGCATGAAGTACTGGCGCTTATCGGCTTTGGGGTCGCCGGTGGGTTTGTGGGCTTCACTGCTGTGAACGGGCAAGGGCTGCAGATTGTCAGTCATGGTATAGCGGTAAGTCGAGTCGCAATACCAGGCTTTTAGGGCCAGCAGCTGGCCGATTTCCTCTTGGATGAAGTGCCGCGCAAAGGCAATGCCGGGGTCGAAGCGCTTCATATGGCCGACTTGCAGCGTGCAGCCAGACGCGTCGACGGCTTGGCGTAGCTGCTCGCATTCTTCGACGCTGGTGCCCAGCGGTTTTTCGACAAAGACGTGCTTGCCGGCGTGCAGTGCCTGGATGCTGAGTGGCACGTGGAATTGGTCGGCGCAGGCGATGATGACGGCGTCGACTTGTGAGTCGTTGAGCATTTGTGCGAAGTCGGCATAGGTTTTCTGCGGTTGATGTACGGCGGCCATGCGCTCGCGCAGGTCTTCGGCACGGTCGCAAAGGGCGTGTAAGTGAGTGTTGCGGCCTTTGATACACGATTCGAAATGTGCGAATTGTGCAATGGGGCCACAGCCTAAGACGCCGATGGAGAGTTGCTGTTGTTTCATATTTTGTCCGGTCCTGTGTATAGAGACATCTTTTGTCATCCCACTTTAGCCAATTGCGAATGCCGCTGCCCGGACAAGGGCTTGTCGGCGAAGCGGGCAATGACGCGCAGATGTTCGTGGGGTACAGTTGGGCCGCCGAGAAGGCAGTCGCAGTCGTGGGTATTGCCGTCGGGGTGTGGCTTTCGTCGCGCAGAAGATCATGGGTGGCTCTCCACTACACGCGCCTCGGAAAAAAGATCGTTGCTCGGTGGGCTCTGGGAGTGATGTAGTCGACGCCGATCAACGCGGGTTGTTCCTGTTGCAAAAAAAGGCATAGGCCGTTTGGTCGAATGATTTCCAGGCGACCTTTGTCGCCATTCCGCCGGATTATAGACACAACTTAGGGGACCCTGTTATAGCGCACAGCGAAAGCCGAAGTCGCTGAACTGTTTGTCGGGTGCTAGAGCCGAACGGGCGGAGCAGCGCGAGAAGCGGATCTCGTGGCGCCAAGAGCCGCCGCGGGCCGCGCGGCGGGTGCCGGTGTCGGGTCCTCGTGGATTGCGATCGGATGAGATGGCATAATAAGACTTGTCGTAGAAGTCGGCGCACCACTCGTGCACGCCGGCCGACATATCATAGAGGCCATAGCCATTCGGACCGTCGTTGCCGACGATGCTGAGCGGACGGTCGCGCCCGCCTCTGTGGTGATCGGGCAAATCGTCGCCCCAGGGATAGGCCAGGTGCGCGCGCCCGCCGCGCGCCGCTTTTTCGCGCTCGGCTTCGCTCGGTAGGCGGTAGGTCTTGCCGGACAGTTCGCGCAACCATGCGCAATAGGCCAAGGCGTCGTTCCAACTGGGGCCGACGACAGGTTGCTCCGGGTGCTGGAATTGTGGTTCGCGCCAGAACAATGGTGGCGGGTGATCTGTCGCGGCGACAAAGAGCGCGTATTCCTGGCGAGTGACTGGGTATTTGGCCAGCGCGAAGTCGTCGACCCACACGCAATGTGCGGGGGCTTCGTTGCGGCCGTGCTTGTCGCTGCCCATGGTAAACGGGCCGGCGGCAATGTCGATCAGGTGCGGTAGCAGGTAGTTTGTCGTTGGCATAGTATATTTTTCTTCGATCCCATAAGATAAGCAAAAGCCGCGATATAGTTGCGCTGGTTGGTCCTTCCTTTATTTTAATGAAAATGTTCCGAGTTCTCGTTTTCCTCACTTTCGTTTTTGTCGCCGCTGCAACACCCGCCGAAGAATTGATCGTATGGGGCGTACCAAAAGACCGCGGTCTGATGGCCGCGCTACGCCTGTTTGAGGCCGAGCACCCCGGTTGGGAAGTAGTGACCTCAGCCGGGTCGAGTGGCGGCATGGACCCGCAGAAACTAATGTGTGGCATTGCCGGTGGGCGCCCGCCCGATATGCTTCAGCAGGATCGGTTCGCCGTTGGCGAGTGGGCGGTGCGTGACGCGTTTTTGCCATTGGATGGTTTTATCGCCGAAAGTATAGAAGAGGAGGCGTGGGCGAGTCGTGCGGTGGCTGCGCTGCGAGCAGGGCGAGGCGAAGAGGCGATGACCTTATGGCGAAACCTAGAAGTTCGCTTGGCGGGGCGGGGTCCCAGTCGGGCTCTGGGCGCAACGCGCGAGTTGATGCGGGCCAACGCGTCGGGGCAACCGAACGAGGCGCTCTTATCAGCGGCCGATGAACTGGCGGGATTGGTCCAGGGCATTCACCCCGACCGATTTTTTGACGCCTGTTGGCAGGAAGCATGTTTCGGCCAGGGGGACCAGCGGCGGGTTTTTGCGATACCGAATAGCACCGACGACCGAGCGCTATACTATAACGAAGATTTGCTCGAACGCGCCGGTTTTGTCGACGCCTCTGGTAAGGTACAGCCGCCGCGCAACTGGCTCGAGCTAAAAGAATATGCGGTAAAACTGACGGAGCGCGATGCCGACGGCAATATGACTCGCCTGGGTTTTGCGCCCAATTTCGGCAATAGTTGGCTCTATATCTACGGTTGGCTCAACGGCGGGCAGTTTATGAGCGACGACGGTCGAACCTGTACTCTGGACGATCCGCGCATCGAAGAAGCCCTGGCCTATATGGTCGAGACCTATGATGCATTGGGCGGTATCGAACAGGTCGACGCCTTCCAAAGCGGGTTCCAACAGGGGGAGTTCGACCCGTTTTTTACCGGCAAAGTAGCGATGAAGGTCGACGGCAATTGGACCTTAAATCGCATCGCCGATTTTGCTCCCGGTCTGCGTTTTGGCGTCATACCGGCTCCGGCGCCAGAAGGCCGCGAGTCGATCACTTGGTCGGGCGGTTTTTCCTGGGCGGTGCCCGCCGGTTCGGAGCAGCCAGCAATCGCTTTCGAGTTGATGCGCTTTTTGAGCAGCGATCGCGTCTGGCGTGTCCGCAACGAGGTGTTGGCGCGCTATGCGGCTAGCCGCGGTCGCAACTTTGTACCGGGCATGGCACCATTGCCACACGTTAACGCGCAGACCTACGAATTGCTGATGCGCGGCAACGCTGAACTGCCGACGCGTATCAAGGAGGGCTTTCTGCTCTTTGAAAAATTGATGCGGGTTTCGCGCTATCGGCCGGTAACGCCAGTCGGGCAGTTGTTGTGGGACGAGCACGCTCGGGCCTATGAAAAGGCGGTGCGGCACGCCTACTCGCCTGCAGAGGCACTCGCTCGCGGCAAGCGCCAAGTCCAAGCGGAACTGGATCGAATTTACGCCGCAGAGGCCTATGAAAAGGTAGATTGGACCTATCCACTATTCGGTTCTCTGGCTCTCGCGTTGTGTGGTCTGGGCTTTGTTTTTTGGCGTGGTGGTGCCGATCTCAGAAGGCGGATGCGGCGGTCTGAAACGCTAGCCGGTTTCGCCTTTGTTTCGCCGTGGGTGATCGGGTTGCTGTTACTGACTGCCGGACCGATCTTGACGTCGATTGTCTACAGCTTCTGCCGTTACGACGTATTGCACCCGGCTGAATTCGTTGGTCTGGACAACTATATCCGGCTTTTTAGCGATGACCCACTGTTTTGGAAGTCGCTCGCCAATACCGCCTTTATGATGCTGGGCGTGCCCTTGGGCATGGCGGTGGGTCTCGGGATTGCGATGTTGCTCAATACCGAGGTGCGGGGGATGCGCGTTTACCGCACGGTATTTTATCTGCCGGCCATCGTGCCGATGGTTGCCAGCGCGATTTTATGGATCTGGGTACTCAACCCCGAGATGGGTTTGGTCAATTCGCTATTGCGCATGGCCGGTATCGCCGACCCGCCGAATTGGCTGCAGAGTGCGTCTTGGCTATTGGGCTCGAAGAGCGCGATTATTCTGATGGGTCTGTGGAGCGCGGGTTCGGGCATGATTATTTGGCTGGCGGGTCTCAAGGGCATTCCGCAGCATCTCTACGAGGCGGCTGAGATCGACGGCGCCGGTCCCTGGTTGCGCTTTTGCCATGTTACCTTGCCCATGCTGTCGCCTTACATCTTCTTCAATCTGATTATGGGCATCATCGGCACGATGCAAGTCTTCACCCAGGCTTATATCATGACCAAGGGCGGCCCCGATGATTCGACGATGTTCTACGCCTATTATCTCTTCAACAACGCCTTCCGCTATTTCAAGATGGGCTATGCTTCGGCCTTGGCCTGGATACTCTTCCTGGTGATTTTGGCGCTGACACTGATCCAACTCAAGCTGTCGCCGCGCTGGGTCCACTACGAGAACGAAGGATGACGCGGCCGTTACTGGTGGGCTGCCTCTTCGCCGAATTGGCTGTGGCTGCGCTATTGGGTGTGGCGGTCGTAGTTGGCCGCTTTGATAATCCGAGTCTGTTAGTGGGACTGCTGGTAGGTTTGTCGGCTGTCGCTGCGTTGATCGGTTGGCGTGTATCGATCGAGCGGTTGGGGCAGGTCGCTACGCACGGCGCGCTGTTGAGCGGTTGTCTGGTATTCGCGTTCCCCTTTGCTTGGTTGGTGAGTACCAGCATGAAATACGACGAAGAGATTTTCGTTTATCCGCCGCGCTGGCTGCCGGCTTGGCCCGAGCGAATCGTCGTTTCGCCCTTTGCCAGCGAAGAGTCGGTCCTAGGGGCGCAGAGACCCGAGGGTGTGGCAGATGTTCGGTGGGCGTTGCTGTGGCCGCAACTGCAATCGGCGCTGTGGGCGCGTAGCGAGGTCTTGCTCGATGGTCGTTTGGCCGCGCGGCTGGAGCCGCAACGGCTGCGCGGTGCAATGACGCGGGCGCTTTTTGCCGCCTCCGCGCCGGGGGTGCCGAAGGCCACGTGGGAGGGTAGCGACGCCGCGTTGGTCGCAGCGCTGGCCGAGCGCGTCGATAGGGCGATGGTTGAGGAAGCATGGAGTGGGGTCTATCGCTCGGTAGAACTGCGTGCGCCTGTAGTGCGCGATATCTACCATAATATGCACTTGCCGGGCACCGGGCGCGATTTACTCGACCGCTGGGAGTTGCGCAAGGGCGCGGCCGAGTTGTTACCGGTCGACAGCGGCGAGCCAGCGCTGTTGCTGGCCTATGATTTTTCTCAGCAAGACGTCGTCGAATTGAGTGGGGTCTTTGCGCTGTCGGTACCCGAAGAGGAATGCCTTGGCATTACGCTGCCTTTGCGACAGGATCGCTCGTGGCATGGCCTGCAGGTAATGTTGGAACTGGGCGGTAAACGCTATGTGCCCGAAGACGCGCTCTATTTGCAGCAGTACCGTTGGCAGGAGTTGAGTTTTAAGATCGCTTCGCTGGACGTGCGCGACGAACGCGAGTTGGGGGTTTGGCCGTTGATTCTAGCTGATGATCAGTCGGCGGCGTACGATGAGGCAGGGGCGTTTCGGGTGGTAGTGCGTATCGAGCGAGCCGGGACATGGGCGGCAGGGTGGCGCAAATACTTCTCAAGTTATCGCAACGCCTATATTGCTACCGAACATCGCTGGGCCTATGTGTTTAACAGTTTATATCTGGCCTTTATGACGATTGTTGGCCAGGTGTTGAGCTGCTCGCTGGTTGCCTACGCTTTCGCGCGTTTGCAGTGGCCCGGCCGAGAACTGTGGTTCGGGATTCTGCTGGCGACGATGATGTTGCCAGGGCAGGTGACGATGATTCCGGTGTTCATGATCTTTCGCTATATCGGTTGGTACAATACGCTGCAAGCGCTATGGGTGCCTTCGTTTTTCGGCTCGGCTTTTTTCATCTTTATGCTGCGTCAATTTATGAAGGGCATTCCGACTGATTTAGAGGATGCGGCTAAGATTGACGGCTGCAGTTATTTCGGCATCTACTGGCGCATAATCCTACCGCTGGTCAAACCGTCGCTGACCGCGGTGTGCATCTTTACCTTTATGAATACCTGGAACGATTTTATGGGTCCCCTGATTTATCTCAACGACCAACGGCTTTATCCGCTGGCGCTCGGGCTATTCGACTTTCGCAGCGAGCACTCCAGCGAATACGGGATGCTGATGGCGGCTTCAACGCTGATGACGTTGCCTGTGATCGCGATCTTCTTTATGGCGCAGCGCTATTTTATTCAAGGCGTCACGCTGACCGGGATGAAGGGCTAATGGCCACAGTCCAGATCGAGGCGACGTTGAAGACGGGCGTAGTCATCAATTTGTATGCTCGTTATTTTCTTCCTAGATTATGTGCGCTGATCGTCAGGCTGAATTTGCACAACCAACAAGGGAAAACTGTATGGACGACCGTCAGAAATACCTGTTTGATTTGCAGGGCTATTTACTGATCGAGGATGTGCTCAGCGGTGTGGATTGCGACCTCGCCATCGAAAAGATCAAGGCGCGGGTCAAACCGATGGAAAAGACGCCCGACGGCTATGACGCCAACGGTACGTGGGAAAATGCCGCCGGTCTCTACGAGGCTGGCGAGCCATTTATCAAGCTGATCGACGATGCTAAGATCAGTGCAATACTCACCGAAATAATCGGTCCTTCTTTACGCTGCGAAAGCTGTTATAGCTTTGTGCGGCATAAAGACTGCCCGCCCTTTGAGATGCACGGTGGCCAGCGCGGCGGTGGCGTGAACTTTCGCTATAGCGTGCACAATGGCCGGATTTACACCGGTCTCACCGTAGTTTCGATTGCCCTACAAGATATCGGCGAGCAAGACGGCGGTTTTGCCTGTATTCCCGGTTCGCACAAGTCCGATTTTTCCGTGCCGGCGGAGGATCGCAAAGAGCTCTTCGCCTTAGGCGGGGCGCTGGTGCGCAACATCGCGGCGCCAAAGGGTTCCGCGATCATCTTTACGGAGACACTGGCGCACGGCGCCGCCTCTTGGCAGGGGGCCGAGGCGCGCTACGGTCTGTTCTACAAGTTTAATGATCGCGCGGCGACTTACCACGCGCAAGAGCCGCGTCGGCCGAGCACCGAGGCGTTTGCGCAAATGACCGATGCGCAGAAGTGTTATTTTAATTTGGCCTACCAGGCTTTCGGTCCGCCCGAGAATCCGGGCAACGACCGTCCGCAATTCGGTTGAGCAACATGCGATGTTTATGCGCTTAACATCGCTCAACCGGAGACGCCGACCCGTTCTTCAACTCGTTCCCATTCTGTAGTCAAATAGGCTACTTCGCGCTCAAGTTCGGTGCGTTCGCTCTCCAAGACTTTGACCTCGTCGGCCGGTGTCTGTTCATAGTAGTTGGGCTGGCAGAATAGCGCGTCGATTTCAGCGAGGCGGGTTTCGGCCTTTTCGATCTGGGCAATGAGCTCTTGCTGTTGGTTTTCATTCTGTCGCCCGTTGTTCTTATTGTTTTTTCGGTTCTTGCCCCTACCCTTACCGTTGCCTTTTTCCGAGCCTTCGACTTGATTGGGCTGGATTTCATCTTCTTGCTGCGCTGCTTCGGCCTTCTTCTTCTTCTTCTCGTTTTTAGCCTTGAGCACGACTTGGTCGGCATCGAGGTGGTCGTCGCCACAATAGTGCACGTACTCTTCGTAGGTGCCGTGGTAGTCGCGCACTTCGTCGGGTTTGATTTCGACGACGCGAGTGGCGAGTTGACCGATAAACCAGCGGTCGTGCGAGAC
>JACLAC010008301.1_pt1 | contig 32963 bp, 18 predicted proteins | sample 8027881 | NCBI WGS metagenome assembly JACLAC01 (sample SAMN15725517, study PRJNA655200) | protist metagenome | isolation source: fluorescence activated cell sorting (FACS) single amplified genomes of... | place: Spain: Blaines Bay Microbial Observatory, Mediterranean Sea | collected 2016-01-19 | reverse complement strand
TTAAAATGTGCGAATGAAGTTTTCACTTCAAATAGAGATTTAATTAAAAATTATAGAAAAGCAAAAGCATCAGATCAAAAGAAGCAATTATCAAGATTAAAGACTATTCCTAACCTAACGAAAATGCAAGCTTCTAAAATGAATGCTTATGTAACGGTTTCTATGCCTAAGGCTTTAGAGTGGTTGAGCCCTAAGCAAAAAAGTTACTTATTAAGTCATTAGGGCTTTATTCAATATAGGTAACTTTTGTATTGATGCGATCTGTGATATGTTTTCGAATTTCAGATTCTTTGACCTGACCTTGCTTTAAAATAATTTGTTCTAAAGCTTTAATGCTTCTAACACCTATGATATCTGTCACTTTTGAGTGAGATAGATCTAGTGTATGCAAACTTAAGCCTCCGAGATCTGTGAGTGAAGTGATGGTTTGATTAGATAGATGGAGGTTTTCTAAATTTAAAAACCTCAAGTAGGATAAACTCGTATTACCCCTTCTGTCACCTAAAAATTCGATTTGATCAGAGTTAATAATGGCTTGTTTTTTGTTTGGTAGATAAATGAAACCTCTCCCATCCCAACCTGGATTTTTTACTTGTAGTAATATTTCAACAAGTGGACCTTTTAGTTCTTCATATTCAGGAAAAACTAAAGCATAAGCGATCATTTTTTCTGATAATTGAATAAAACGTTTTGCATTGATGACTTTTTCAGTCTCTTTCATGAAAGCTAAAAAGTCATCAGGGCTAAGTCGATTGGTTTTGGGGTTGATCCTATCGACATAGGTAGCACTTAATTGATAAACACGATCGATAGAATTTATTTCAAGATTATCATTGATGATTGAAAACTGTTGAGAGATAAAGAGGGCTTGTCTCTTCCCTTTAATAGAGTCTTCATTTCCTGGGTATTGTTCGAGTACTGCATCGTATTTTATGATTGCATTATCAACTGAGAGGACGGGATCTAAAAAAAAGCTTAAAGTTTTGAAGTGATAGTCTGCACTTTCTTGTTTGTTAACTGAAACTTCTTTGAGTAAACTCTGGTTTTGAAGTTGAAGGTTCTGAATAAAGATGAAACCAATTAATGTAGACGCAAATAAAGTTAAAGCGATAGAAGTGATGAGGCAAAAAACTTTATTTCTTTGGTAGAAGAGTTTTCCTTCTTTGATGAATCCAGCTTTCTCTGCTTTTGTAGCATAGCCAGAGAGGAAGGATTGAATATCTTGTTGTAGCGACTCAACAGAACTATAGCGATTGGATGGAGAGGTGTCCATCGCTTTATAAACGATGGCTTTTAAACTATTTGGAATACTTAAATTTTGTAGAGGAATTATTTTGTTGTGAGAGGTATTTTCTAATATTTCTTCTGTTGTACCTTTGAATGGTGCATGATAGCTGATGATGGTGTATAAGAGAGCTCCTAACGAGTAAATGTCTGTTTGTTTGGAAAAGCTTTCTTTTTTATTTACCTGCTCAGGAGCCATATACCCGGGAGTTCCTTTTAGTTTTCCACTTAAAGTAAAGCTATTTAATAGATCAGGGTTGAAGAGAATTTCATCATAGGAATCATGATCTTCGTGACCTTGAAGTTTAGCTAAACCCCAGTCACATAGCAGTACTTCACCAAATTGGCCAATTTGTATGTTAGAAGGTTTTATGTCTAAATGTAGTACTGATTTTGAATGTGCATAAGATACGGCATCGCAAACTTTGACTAAAATATTTAAGAGTGTGTCTAGAGAATATTTTTTTAGATGATATTCAGAGCTGGCTTGCAGTTTGCTTAAAATGAATTCAAGGTTATCTCCTTTGATAAATTCCATGACAAAGAAAGGTTTATGTTTGGGATCAATAGAGATATCGTAAATAGGTGTGATATTTGGGTGTTCTAAAGAGGCTGTTAATTGGGCTTCTCTTAAAAAGTTTTCGTAAAGTTCTTTAGGTAGATCTTTTTGTGGTTTTGCTAATGCAACTATGCGATTACATTGTAGATCCATCGCTTCATAAATTCTTTTCATCCCTCCTTGGTCTACTAATTGATTTATTTCGTACCTTTGGTGCAGGTCTAGTAGTCTTGTAGATATGGGGTTAGACTCCTCTGGTTCTAAGTCATCTTTGCTCATATTATAAAACTGAGCAAGATCAGAATCGAACTCCTCGGGTTTATTCACCCGCCAACTTCCTCCTTTAAATGAGCAATTTCTTCAATGAGCCGCTCTTTAACTCTATTCCTTAAGGTGTATACGGAGGAGCTACGAATATCTAAGTTTTTAGCAATAGAGTCAACCTCTTCTCCTTTTAAGGATCTATTGAAGACTTCGATGGCTTTGCCAGAAAAGAGACCTTCTAAGTTTTTTAAGGCCCGATTTGTGAGGTAAACCTCCCATTCTTTTTGAACGAGTTCTTCAAAATGATTTTCTTCACCTTCTTGTAGATATTTGTTATGAAGGACTTCTTCTTGATATTCGTTCAGTTTTTCTTTGTTTTTCTTTCTATTGGTCATGTGTGTGAAAATGGCATTCTTTGCTGTTACCGTAAACCATGTTCTAAACTTGGCTTTCTTTGAGTCGTATTTGTCTAAATGCTTCCATAACTTTAACATGACCTCTTGGCACAAATCGTCTTGTTCGCTTGAGGGTATATTTAAACGAAAAAAGATGAGTTGAATAAAGGGTTTGTAGTAGTCAGCCAGTTCCAGCCAGGCTTCCTGATTATCTTGGTCTTTGGCTCTAAGTAAGAGCGTTTGACGAGTTTGAAATTGATCTGACAAAAAGTTATGATAAAAGTTAATAAAACTAACTAATATCATAACTACATTTTGACGAAATCACTTACATAATGGTATTTTTTTTAAGAAAATATTTCTATAAATTCCCGTCGTTCTCTCCTCTTACAGATAAGGCTTCTATGATGTCTAGTTCTCCAGGTGGTGTGCTAACATTTAAGATAGCCATGTGCCCATCCGCAAAAGCGACAGCCACTTTTCCATGACCTTCATTAACGTAGTCAAAAAACTCCATAGCAACTCTGACATCGGACTTTAATCGAGATTTGATGTTTCCAGAACTATCGACACCATGAAAAACATAAAAGCCTTGTTCCGGATCGAGTGGATGCTTGCCGCTTAATTCAGCCCATGACTTGAAGGCTGGGTCAGTTGTAAGGATAATGTTGCCGGAGAAGAGAAGGTCTCCTTCTTCTAATTCCATCTCTTCATCTACCAAGGTTCTGATGCCTTCTAATGAATTATAGGGAGACTTAAACCTTAAAGACCTTGAATTAGTTTGTCTTGCAAGGACCCCTTGGACCATTTGTTTTAAATTATTGGCGCTTTCTGCTTGTTTTGCGGTAATCATGGCATCTCTGATAGCTCCCATCGCTAAACCAGCTAATAATCCAATAATTGAAATAACGACGAGTATTTCAATTAATGTAAATGACTTTTTATGCATGTGCATCTCCTAAGTTAGATATAACATATAATAACATGAAGTAACAAAAACTCAAGGGTCTTGTGAAATAATATGTTAGTCTATGTTATAACGTTATCGACCAGGTAATAGCTGATAATTATGAGTAAAACGAGTCAGGACGGACAAGATTGGTTAACCACAAAAGACGCATGCGACTATTTAAAAGTGTCTCAAATGACCATTTTTCGATGGATGAAGAGCGGAAAATTAGCTCATTACAAGATTGGTAATGCTCTGAGGTTCAAAATTGAAGACTTAAATGGTTTAGCAGAAAAGGTCAACGGTGAACCAGAGTTGAATGAAATTAAGTGTAAAGTTTGTGGTTCTAATGAACTGATAGACGGAAGGCTGCAAAGTACGGGCCGTGTTTCATTTAAACCGGATAAAGCAAAATTTTGGGTTTTTGAAGAGTCGACAGTCCCGTTGAAAACTAAAATGTGCACCTCATGTGGTCATTTAGAATTGTTCGCTGATACAGAAAAAATGAGTCGTTTAGCACCAGAAAAGTAACTTTTGGGTTTGTTTTGTATTTTCCTGCATAAAAATGCTGGTTTATTATAGTTTTTGAGTTAAAATGAGGTCATACTATAATTGTAAAACTTAGCTGTTTCAATTTAAAATGTACCGAATTCGCTGTTTCCTAATAGTTCTGATTTGTTTTCAGTTATCTGAAAACATCATGGCTAAGTTGAAGAATCCAGTTCAAGCTATCAATCAAGCGATTGAATTGAAAGTGAAAGAGCTGGGGCAGAAAAAAAGGCCTGGCATCACTCATCATGAATTTTGTCGTAGGTTGTATTTGGATGTTATTGGGCGAATCCCCACCTTAGATGAAATGAACCATTTCATCGCAGATAAAAACCCTAACAAAAGAGCTTTATTGATTCACAAGCTTTTTAAAACAAAAGGTTATGTCAGTCATTTTCATAATTATTGGGCTGACCTATTAAGAATTACCTATATTGGTGATAAACTACACAGTATGGTCAATTATTCTGAGTGGGTAAAAGAATCCCTGCGTAAGAATAAACCGTATGATGTGATGGTAAAAGAGCTCATTAACGCTGAGGGGGACCTGTATAAACCGGGTAATGGAGCAACGGGTTTTTATGCACGTGAAGTGATGCAATTAGATCACACAGCTAGTACCGTAAAATCATTTTTAGGGATGAGTATTGAGTGTGCTCAATGCCATGATCATCCATTTGAAGATTGGACGCAAAAAGAATTTTATGAGTTTGCTGCCTATACGACAAATGTTAAATTGAGGGTCGACCCTTCTCCAGAAGAGGAGAAAAAAGAATATAAAGAAAAAAGAAAGGAACTAAAAGATAGAGACTTTGATGAATGGATTGTACTAAGAGAGGCTGCTAGAGTAAAGCATGCTGAAATTGTTGGGAATGGCTCTGGGTATTTAAGACTTCCTCACGATTATAAATATAAAGATGGTAACCCCCATGAAGTGATGGCAGCAAATAGTTTATTTGGAGATACTCCAGAAATGAATTATATCATGAAAAAAGAAGTGCTTCAGAAAAATAAAAATAAGAAAATACTAGGACCTGCTGTTAATTCAAAGCAAGTCATGGCAAATTGGATGACTTCAAAAAATAAAATGTTTACTTACAACATTATAAATAGATTGTGGTATAAAATGATGGGCGTTGAATTAATAGGGCCATTAGATAATTTAGAGTATGGTCAAAAAGGCGAACACCCTGAGTTAACAGATATATTAGCTGATATCATGGTGAATGTAAAGTTTGATATGGTGGCATTTATGAAAATTGTGATGCATACCAAAGCCTACCAAAGTAAAGCTTTGTCTAAACAAGTGGAAGGAAAGAACTACTTTTTAGATGGACCCATTTTTCGTAGAATGAGTGCAGAGGAAATATGGGATTCAACTTTATCTCTCGTATTGGAGGACCCAGAGAAAAGTGTTTTAGACCATTTTCGATATGATGGTTTTACATACTTTTACGAAGAGGCTTTAAAAATGAGCCCAGAAGAAATTATAAAGTATGCAGAGACAAGTAAGCTAAATAGAGGAAAGTTTTATAATGTAAATGATAAAAAAGCAGATAAATATAAAAACCCAAAAGCAGTTAACTTTTATCACAATAGAGCATCCGAATACCGTCACCCAATTACTAAGCCTCATATGTTAAAAACATTTGGGCAATCAACAAGAGAGGTCATTAATGGCTCCAGTCTTGAACCGAGTATGACTCAAGCCTTGTACTCTATGAACGGAGAGCTTGAGGATGTTATTTTAAGAGATAAAAACAATTATATTAATAAGAAGTTAAGTCAGTTAGATAATAATAGTTATATTGATCAAGCTTACCTTGCTCTTTTATCCAGGAAGGCGACGGAACGTGAAAAAGGTCGCTTAGGGAATTTATCCTTAAGTGATAAGCAAGATCTAATCTGGGTATTACTAAACTCGAATGAATTTAAGTTTAAGAAATAAATGATGATAAACAGAAAGTCAGCTTTAGGTGCTATAGGAACAGCACCCTTACTACTAAATTTACCTGCAAGTGAACCTGCCAAAAAGCCGAAGGTCAAGTCGGTGATTTATTTGTTCATGCCAGGTGGTCTAAGCCAATTAGACAGTTTTAATATTTATGGAATTAATAAGGAAAATTTAGGAAAGTCGACAGCTCTTAATAGCAGTGCAGATGGAATTCAGGTAAGTAACTATTTTCCAAATATGGCAAAAAAAATGCATCAGACTTGCCTAATAAATACGATGACGACAGGTCAGGGAGCTCACCCTCAAGCCATTTATAAAATGTTAACATCATACGGAATGCGTTCTTCTATTAAGCATCCAGAGTTCGGAGCCTGGGTGAATAAAGAGTTGTCGACCCCAAAAGATTCATTACCAAACTTTGTTCAAATCAATCAAGGACGAGAAGCCACGGCAGGTTTTTTCCCAGGAAAGTATGCCGCATTAACAGTACTTGACCCTAGTGATGGAATAAAGTATAGTCAAACTCATAAAGCTGTTCCCGTAAATCGTTTTAACAAACGTTTGAGTTTGCTTGATAGTATAAATCAAGACTTTGATGAAAAGATGGCTGACACAAGTACGAAAGCTTATAGCGATATTTATTCAAATGCCGTAAAGTTTATGAAAAGTGAAGATTTAGAAGCTTTTAAAATAGAGAAAGAAGAGGCTTCCATTAAAAAATTATACGATATGAAAGATAAATTTAACCAAGGTTGTTTACTCGCTGGTAGATTGGTTGAGAAAGGGGTTCGCTTTGTGAAAGTTACCTTAGGTGGATGGGACCATCATGATAAAATTTATTCAGAGTTTCCATCTAAAGCAAAAAGCTTAGATACAGGTATGGCGGGATTATTAGGGCATTTAAAGGAAAAGGGTTTATTTGAAGATACGCTGGTGGTTTTGGCGACAGAATTTGGTCGAGGTATTAAAGTGAATGTAAATCATGGTCGTGACCATTTCCCCAAATCTTTTTCATGTTTATTAGCTGGTGGCGCAGTTCACGGAGGAAAGGTCTACGGTAAAACAAGTGCCGATGGTGGAGAAGTTTTAGAGAATCCAGTAGAAGTGACAGAATTAAATGCCTCTATAGCTCATGCTATGGGAATGAATATCGAACAGAAAATACTGGCTCCCAACGGTCGGCCTTTTCAGGTCGCTGGTAAAGATACGAAGCTGATAAAAGAGTTTTTTGTGTAAATAAGTGGTTCTTTTTATATTGCGAGTCCTTTTCTTAATTTAGGATTAAAGTTCTTTGTTTCTTTAATTGGTTAATAGGACTTGAAATTCATAGCACTAAAGAAAGTTTATGTCTTTAGTGCTCTAGCGTTACTGAATGCTTTTATACTTTTTAGCTTATTAAATATATTTCTATATGTCGTCTTTTTAATTAAAGATGCCTCTAAAGTTATTAAAAGTGATTTAGAAATATTAGGAAAAGATGTTTTTTTTCATAAAGATGGTGCTCCTATTAATAATGGGTTACGTAGATCAAACCATTTGAATTGGTTTGATTATTTAGCTTATAAAAGTGATGGAGATGAAGCGTATGTATCAACCGTTTTAGATGACTTCTATGAAATGGCCCAGCTTGGGTTAGCTTATCAGCCTTGGGTTCAATTCTCTGAATCAGCGTATAAAGGGCACTATTTAAACGTAGAGTTAGATAAGCATGGCTTTCCAAATAGAAAAACTTATCAGTCCCAAAAAACTAGTTCTAAAGAAATAAAAATTATAACTTTAGGTGGTAGTACGACTTTCGGTTATCTTGTATCTGATGAACATACTTGGCCTAGTTATTTATCTAAATTACTAGATGAAGAATATGATAAGGAAAATGTAAGGTTTGAAGTTTTAAATTTTGGTAGAGGTCATTATAATCCAAGTCAGGAATTGGTTCTACTGACTAAATTGATAAAATCAGGTTATCGTCCCGATTTAGTTATTTTTATGGATGGTGTGAATTGGGGGCCGAAAACAGATGTTCCATTTTTTACAGATAAGTTGGCAAAGGCTATGGAGATGAGCCAGTTTGGTACTGAGGTCGAATTGAAAGATGTTTTTCCTTTTAAAGGGTTGCCTATTTTCAGGTTGATTAGATCGGTAAAGAAAAGGTTATCTCTTTATGAAAATTCGGTCGTTAAGAAAAAGCGATCCCCTATAGAAGTAGATACTATAGTTGACCGATTTAGAGAAAATAAAATGATGAGTCGTGAAATATGTGAGCTATATGATATTGAGAGTTTCTTTTTCTTGCAACCAGATGCTGTATATAATTACTCTCTTGAATTATATCGGAATGGGGTGCCAGAAAACTTTTTAGAAAGGAGAGGTACTAGAAAAACTTTTTATAAAAAAATGAGAGAAGAAGAAGGCTATGTGGATTTAACTCATTTATTCGAAAAGTGGGGCAATGATAAAAAAGCTATTGTTGATCTTGTTCATTACAGTCCGTCCTTTAATAAGTACTTAGCTGAACATGTGGCTGAAACAATTTCTAAGTCTAGCATGTTAAAAAAGAAGAAATGACTGATTTTATGGATGGAGAGAGGTATCTATAAAAGTATGAGGAAATGAAGGTCTTTTAATATCTTCATAATAAGTGATATAGCTCTCCCAGTTTTTAAGTTTATCGTGATCTCTTGGAGAGGCTCTTTCTATTAATCTTTTATGTTGAACTGAGAGGGGGCAAACTAAGAGGTGTATTTCAACAGTTGTGTTCAGCTTCTTTCTTAAATCATCTAGCCAGTTTGGGTTTGAGAGCTCTTTCGTAAAAGGAGCAGAAATGATAACATCGTTAAAGTTGAGGTTTTCTGTCGCTATATCAAATAATGTTTCATAAATGGTTGTTCTGAAGGTCTCCTTAAAGAAAGCGGAGTCACGATCATTTTCGTTATGATTCATTTTACTTAAAGAAGTTTTAACCAATCTTTCAGTCACAATATCTATATCTAGGCAACAGGCATTTAGTTTATGAGCAAATTTCCTTGCATAGGTTGTTTTGCCTACTCCAGGATTTCCACAAATAAGATAGGCAGTATTCAAGGTTATTTCTATGATTATAATGAAATGATCGCGTGGGGGTTGTAGTATTTTTCTATAAAAAACAAGCAAACTTATAAAATCAGTTGACTTCCAGCAATATTTGTATAATATTTATTGCATGCAATAAAATAGGTTATTAGATGTCTTCCATCCATATAGAAAGTGTTTCCTTATATTTCCTTCCAGCTCCGATGAGAGTGCCATTAAGGTTTGGTACTGAAACTTTAACAGAAGTGACTGTTGCAAGGGTTAAAGTAGAACTTAAAGATGAAAATGGAGTTGTGCAATTAGGCTGGGGTGAGACTCCATTAAGTGTTGGCTGGGTTTGGCCTTCCAAGTTAGATTACAAAGGTCGAGAAGATGCTTTTAAAGGTTTTTGTGAGGTCTTATGTGATGATTTGGTGAAATGGGATTCATTTTCACACCCATTTGAGGCCTCTCATAGTTTTATTAAAAACAGAATGGATGAATTAGTAGAATCATTTGATACAAACTTGGGTGAAAATCTACCTCATTTGGCCTCATTGGTTTCTTTCTCAGCTTTTGATATCGCCTTGCACGATGCTTTTTCAAGATTAAAAAAATGTTCTGTTTTTGAAACATTAAATGAAACATATATGGAGAAAGATTTAAGTTATTATTTAACGTCTGATAATGGTCATGACTTTAAAGGTGAGTACCCAAATGATTACTTAACTAAAGCTCCAAAAAAAATGAAAGTTTGGCACTTAGTAGGAGGTTTAGACCTATTAACTTCAGAAGATTTAACAGGAGATGAACCAAATGATGGACATCCTGTTACTTTGGAAGATTGGATCGTAAAAGATGGATTGAAATGTTTGAAAATAAAATTAAAGGGAAATTTGCCAGATTGGGACTTAGATAGAATTATTAAAATAGGTGAAATTGGACTCAAGCATGGGGTGGAATGGTTGAGTACCGATTTTAACTGTGTTGTAAAAGATCCTGAATATGTAAATGAAATACTAGATAGATTATGTGAGCTCAACCCAAGAGTTTATGGAATGTTACTTTATGTAGAACAGCCTTTCCCTTACGATATTAAAAAGAACGAAATAGATGTGCATTCATGTAGTGCAAGAAAACCATTATTCATGGATGAATCAGCTCATGACTGGACCTATGTTAGAATGGGTTATCGATTAGGGTGGACAGGTGTAGCTTTGAAGACCTGTAAGACTTTTACCGGAGCCATTTTAAGTTTATGTTGGGCTAAAGTACATGGAATGACATTGATGGTGCAGGATTTGACCAATCCTATGTTGGCTCAAATACCCCACGTTCAATTAGCTGCACATGCAGGCACAATTATGGGTGTCGAGAGCAACGGTATGCAGTTTTATCCAGAGGTCAGTTCACCTGAAAGAGAACTACACCCTGGTTTATATTCAAGAAGAAACGGAATTTTAGATTTATCTACTTTAAGTGGTGAAGGTTTTGGATATAGAGAAGAAGAGATAAATAGAATATTACCAGAAGCAACAAAGGTTTCTATTAGTTCATAGGTTAATAAATATGAAAAGAATTTTATTATTTTTAATAAGTGTTTTAATATTTAATGTAGCAGTAGCTGACAAGAAAAATGTGTTAGTGATTATTGGGGAGGATGATTATTTAACTAAAAAAACATTGCCCTATTTTTATGAAGAGCATTTAAAGGAACAATTTAATTTTTCATATGCCATTTCATCAAATGAAAATAGACATTATTTAAATAATTTAGATGAAATTGAGAAAGCAGATTTAGTTGTCTTAAGTATTTGGAGAATGGCTTTATCTGAAAAGCAATTTAATCAAATTGATAACTATATTAAATCAGCAAAACCATTGTTGGTACTAAAAACAAGTACGCATGGTTTTACTTTAAGACCCACACATGAAGTCCCTGCCAATTCAAAGCAATGGCCAGGTTTTGATGAAGAAATTCTAGGATGTAAATACGACGGACATTATAGTAGTGCCTATTCAACGGATGTCACTTTTGATCCTAAAAACAAAACATCTAAATTAGTTTCGGGACTAAAAGGTTTTAATTGTAGGTCTTGGTTATACAAAGTAAAACCTTTAGCTGATGATGCGAATGTTTTAATGTGGGGTAAAACAAATGAAGGAGAGACTCAACCTGTAACTTGGACAAGAAAGAATAAATTTGGTGGCGAAGTATTAGTAACGACACTTGGTCATAGTGAAGACTTTTTATCTAAAGATTTCCAAGAGTTTTTTTATAGATCCATTTTTTGTTTATTAAAGGAAGACATTCCAAAGAATCAGTTTGAAGAAAAACTTTTTGGGAGTTATTTGGAAGCTAATTTCCCTTTTTATACAACTACCTTAGATGCTAGATTAAAAGATAATAAATTTATTTCAAATAATTTAACATCTAGAGCTTTAGTCTTGAAGCCAGGTCTCAATTACAATGTCGCTTTTGATCCAGACTTATTGAGGGTTGCTTTAATTTGGAAAGGAGATGGTATCTCGAATAAGTCTATGGCAGCTGGGTCATATAACTTAGCTTATAGGTCACGTAAATCAAAAGGAGGAGAATTGCACCTTCCAGTTGCAATAGGTGACACACTCCTGGCAATGAGCCCAGTGCCAGGTTTAGAAATGAAAGATTCTACCTGGAAAGATCCAAGGAAACCACTTCCATGGAAGCAGCAGATATCGAGAGGTCCACTTGATACAAGTATTGGAAGGTTTGAGGGCTTATATGAGACTATGACAGGGCCAGTACTATCTTATACCTTCAAAAATACTAAAGTTAAAGAGTCATGGAAAAGCTTCCAAGAAGAAAGCAAGGATGTTTTGGAAAGGAAAGTGAAAATAGATCCTCGAGATGAAAAAGTTATTTTTCATCTCGGTCAGTTTTTGGGAGAGGTGATAGAAGGTTCATCTACAAAAATAAGATTTAAAAATGAAGGAGTTCTAACTGAAGTTAGTTTAGGTAGCAGTCATGACGTGAAACTATCATATAATAAAGATAAACTAGACCTTATTGTAGAGGCGGGTCAAGCAATGACGTTTTCGGTATTTTATAATGATAGAAAGGTTGAAATTAAAACGATCAAGTCATATAACTCAAAGCATACATTTGATATTGATCATTTACCAAGGAAACGATGGAATGATAAAATAAAAGTTCGTTCTAGTAAAGAAAGAGCCTCGAGAGAAAAGTCATTTTATGTCGAAAACATTCCTCTTCCATATATTAATTCTCAACATAGAAATGTTAGGGTTTCGGATATTGCCTTTTATGAAGATGGTCGTGCTGCTGTCCTTACATTTGATGGTGATATTTGGATTTTATCAGAAGCTGGAAAGCGAGATTTTTATTGGACAAGGTTTGCTTCAGGCATGCATGAACCTCAAGGAATCGTGATAAGAAAAGAAGACATCTTTGTTTTTGATAGGCAAGGTATTACAAGAGTGCTTGATAGAGATCAAAATGGAGAAGCTGATTTTTATGAAAACTTTTGCAATTTACCCATTCAAAATTCAGAAACAAGAGAATTTGCTATGGCATTAGAATTATTGCCAGATGGAAGTTTTGTTATTTCGAAAGGAGGGCAGAGAGGGCATAGTCTTAATCCACACGCAGGTGCTGTGATAAAAATATCTCCCGATGGAAAAAAGATAAAGCGACTAGCCCATGGATTAAGAGAACCCTATATTGGCGTCGACTCTAAAACAGGTGATATCTTTTGTTCTGATCAACAAGGTCATTGGATACCTAGCACGCCTTTTCATCATATTTTACCAAACTCTTTCTATGGATTTATACCAAGTATTGACCCTGAGGGAGATCGTGATTTTACTTCACCCACCATAAATATTCCTCATCAGGTCTGTCAAAGTGGATCTGGAAGTATGAGAGTTTACTCCAAACAAATGGGTTATTTCAATAATAAAGTTTTATATTGTGATTACTCTAAATCAAAACTAATGTTGATTGATTATGATTCTTCAAAACCTAAGCAGGGTATGTGTTATCCTCTAAAGGGAAATATTGAATTTCCTGTTTTGAAAACTGAAATGAACCCTAAAAACGGTTTAGTTTATTTAGCAGGTTTTCAAATATGGGATTCTAACGCAAAGAAGCTATCTGGGCTATGCAGAATCACACCCAATAAAAGTATCATACGACCTAGTGAAATAACTTATTTTAAAGAAGGCTTATGGGTCAGTTTTGAGAAAGAAATTCAGAGTGACTCTTTAAATCCTGAATTAATAAAGCTAGAACGATGGAATTATCTTAGAAGTAAAAAATACGGTTCAGGTTATTTTAACTTAGAAGGCAAGGTAGGTAAGGAGGTCGTAGGTTTAAGTTCGGTGACATTATCAAAAGATAAAAAATCTTTCTTCATTGCAGTGCCTGATATGAAAGATTGTATGCAGATGGCTTTAAAGTTTGCTGTCATGAGTACGAAGCAAGATTCCTTAGATGGTGAGGTTTACTTTACGGTGAGTGAATTAGAGAGTTTTAAAGAATTAAGCTTATTTCCAGAAATAGACTTTAACAAAAAAGCACTTCAAATGGCGAACAATGAAGAAAAGCCATCAAAGAAAATAGGTTTAGAACTTGTTAGTAAACTCGGGTGTGTTGGATGTCACTCGCAAAATGATCAAAGAGATGGGAAGAATGGGCCTCCGTGGAAGGGGTTACTCCATTCAAAGAAAGAATTAAAAGATGGAAAGGTTGTTCACGTAGATACAAATTATTTGAAAGAATCTATTTTAAATCCATTGGCTAAAATAAGTAAAGGCTACGAGGCCGGTATGCCGCCTTATGCAGGTATTATAAATGATAGTCAATTAGAATCAATTATCATGTATATTAAGTCATTAGAGTGATTTAACCTATATATTTTTCTATTGCTGTAATGAGGTCAATACTTTTAAAGGGTTTGACTAGAAGCTCATTTATTCCAAAGTCTTGAGACGTGAGTTGATGATCTTCAATATTTTGGTTTGATAAGGCTACAATGGGAACTTCTTTGCCTTTTGAGGAACTTCGTATCTTTTCCGCCGTCTCTGGTCCCGTTGTGATAGAATTATCCCAGTCTAATAATACCATGTCAAAGCTGTTGCTATTCATGAGATCATCAATTTGAGTTCCGTTATGAAAGAACTCGGCATTGATGCCAAGTTTATGAATCATTTTTTTTAAGCTCATTTCTATGACTGGGTTAGATTCTATCACTAAAAAGTGTAGCTTTTTTTGTAAATAGTGATAGTTTTTATACTCTAATAAGTAGGGAGGCCTTTCAGTTTGTAATGTAAGTTTATCGTCAAGACTTAGAGGACTAAGTAGGTATCTGATGATATTAAGGGTGATGGGTTTAGTAAAAATAGATCTATAGGCAATTCTTTTAATTTTTTCAGCAAGATGACTCATGCCATAAGGTATGAGGAAGGTGATCGGTGTTTCTCTGAAAGGTTGATTAGAATTAATAAAATCACATATTTGAGTTGCTTCAATATCAGAATTGATATTGATAATAATAGAATCAAAAGGTTGATTTAAATCGAATAGACTACTATAGAAATTTGCACATTTTTCTATATCATCAAAACAGTTCAACGTTGACCCAGAAATATCAAAATAGTGTTTTAAAGTTGTTTGGGCAGAATTTCTACTATCTAGTAATAGTACATTTAGAGGAGAGTGAGTCGGGTGTTTTAGCTTTAAGTGTTGGCATTCAGTTGGGGTTTTATTAGTCGTGGTAAACCAGAAGTTGGAGCCTTTGTTTTTTTCAGAGTGAAAGCCAGTCTCGCCTCTCATTTTAGTGGCTAATATTTTAGATATGGCTAAGCCTAGGCCACTTCCTACGTTAGATTGAATGTTAGAGTTTTTGATCTTTTTTAAGGAGCTAGTGAGAAATTCTTGATCTTCAAATGAAATACCATTTCCTTGGTCTTCAATGATGTATTTGATCGTTGAAAAACCATTTTGCTCTTTAATTAATTCCACACTAAGTTTAATCATGGTATTTTCAAGACTAAATTTAATGGCATTATTTAGATAGTTACTTAGAATTTGATTAATTTTAGAACTATCTCCAAAGATTTCCTGTGGCACTTTTGGAGATATGATGAAGGCAATTTCGAGGTTTTTTTCCCTTAAAAGTGGAATGGTTTCTTTGAGGCAAGTTTCTAAACTTTGATATAAATTGAATTTTGATTCATTTAAACTTAACTTGTCTTCTTCAATTTTAGAAAGATCAATAATATTGTTTAAACGAGATAATAGATGATGGCTTTGTTTAACGGATGTATTTGTGAAATGAAACTGGTCTTTCTCTAAATGGGTATTGAGTAGTTTTTGGGATAAATCTATTACTTCAGTAATAGGCATGCGTATTTCGTAAGTTAACATTTCCAAAAGTCTGTCTTTGGTTTCGGAAGTTGAATGAGCTTTATTCAATAGCCTGGAAACTTCTTGTTCCATCGTATCGACAGAAATCCCAACATCTATGGGCCCAAATTCTGTTTTTAACGTTAATTTTTCATAAGAAACATTAGGATAAAATAAGGCTTCTGTAAATGCTACTTTTGGACTTTGAATTGTTATGAAAGGGAACTCATTTTTAAGTTCGGTCATAAGTGTGCCGGTCATCGTGTTGAGTACTTCACATAAAAAATAAACCATCTCTTGCCTTAAAGATTTTGGCTCTTTGCTGGGGTCGAGGCCCATCATTTTTGAAATAGTTGATTCTTCACACGATAAAGCAAAAAAACCGGTCACCGAACCACTAAAATCTAGGGATGTCAGCATTGGGTAAGTTGTTTCAAATGAAGGTAATTTTACAAGGTTTTCGGTTTTAGGCTGAAGGTGGGTTCCGAGAAGACTTGAGCAAACATGGACAAAAGACATCGATAAACGTCTTAGAATCATTTCATTTTGAAATGAATTTGAATCTTTTGAATCAGGCATGTAAAGAGGCATTTTATGAAGTCGGTTTTAAAAACAATCCTTTTTTCTTTTAAGAGAATTAGAAGTTTGAAGCCTAGTAAATGCCTTATCTTTTATGGATTTGACTATTTTCATGTCATATTTAAAGACAGTGGGGTATATCCTTTTTATCGACTTTTTCGCTATTTATAAATTAACTTTATGAAGAAAGCACTTTTTTTCTTGATTTTTTTGGGTTTCATAGCCTTTCCTTTACTTTCTAAGCCTAAAAAAGCCCCTAAAAGGCTGGAATGGGTAGATAATTTAGATTACGGCCCGTTTATCGCTACCTGCTTAAGTGAGAATCAAGAAGACACAGACCCTATTTTAAAAGGTTTAGTGGTTTCGATTGGAGAGGGAAGAAGTCATCAAATAGCTTATGATACGGCTTTGCTTCAAATGACGGGAGCGTGGAAAGGTAAAGTATTTTTACAGGGAACACCATGGAATGGAACACACGGAAGTAACCCAACAGTAGAAGGAGAGACCATTTTTTGGTCAAAAAAACAACCAGGTTGGAGCTATAAAGGCTCTTCAGAAGATACCAGAGCTGTTCCTTATGGTACCTTAGCTAAAGAACAGGGACGTTATAAGGGAATCTACCGAAATGGAGACAAAGTTGTTTTACATTTTAATATTGAAGGGCAGGATGTTTATGAATCTCCAGAATTGATAGAAGGTTCAGTTATTGCGAGGCATTTCTATATTCCTAATACAGGTAAAGGGCTAACTTTATTATTAACAGATATAGATGAAAAAGTTGGGGTTTCAAAAAACGAGATATCCAAGACTTTAAACCTTGGGAATAATGGAGGGCTAGACTTTATTTCAGAAGGTCTAGGTAGGAAACTGGTGAAACTTCCAGCGGGAAAAAAAGACTATCGCATCAGTTTTTATTTCTCATCAAATGATGCTTCATTATCTTTGAACAAAAAAACACCTCATTTAGAAGACCATTTTAAAGGTGGTCCTGCACATTGGCCAAAGACCGTTACATTGAAAGGAAAAGTTTCTGATGAAAAGGATGCCTATGTTGTCGATGAAATACCTATTCCTGAAACAAACCCTTACAATGTGGTTTTTAGATCAGGGGGTTTTGACTTCTTTTCCGATGGAAAAAGTGCTGCCTTTTGTACTTGGAATGGAGATGTTTGGATATGTTCTGGTATAGATGATGATTTACAGAACCTAACTTGGAGACGCTATGCTTCAGGGTTGTTTGAAACCATTGGCGTGAAAATTGTCGATGATGTGGTTTATGTATCAGGTAAAGATCAGATCACGCGTTTGTACGACTTAAATGGAGATGGTGAAGCAGATCAATATGAGTGTTTCAATAATGATATCATGATCACTCAAAATTTTCATGAATTCACATTTGGCCTGCAAACAGATAAAGCAGGAAACTTTTATGTGGCAAAAGCTGGCCCTGTGAAAAGAGGTGGACGAGGGTTTGAGGCAACGCATTCAAACCATGGCGTTGTATTTAAAGTGAGTAAAGATGGGCAAAGCTCAGAAGTTTATGCCAGTGGTTTAAGAGCTCCAGGTGGGTTAGGTATTGGGCCAAACGGAGAGGTGACCACTGGAGAGAATGAAGGAACCTATGTTCCAGCTTGTAAAATCAACTGGGTGACAAAGGGTAGTTTTCATGGAGTGATTCATCCAGGCAATGGAAAAACTGAGGAAGAGGGTTATGACTTGCCTTTATGCTGGTTACCTATGTGGGCAGATAACTCTGGCGGTGGTCAAGTATGGGTGCCGGATGATCGCTGGGGTCCTTTTAAAGGAGAGCTTTTTCATCTTTCTTATGGTCAATCGACGTTATTTAAGGTCATGAAAGAAAGAGTGGACGGTCAGATTCAAGGTGGGGTGAGTCGCATTCCATTATCCCTTGTATCTTCAGCCATGAGAGCTCGTTTCAATAAGCGCGATGGTCAACTATACCTTTTAGGTTTTCAAGGTTGGCAAACAAACGCAGCAAAACTATGTGGGTTTCAAAGAGTTCGGTATACGGGAAATGATTTGTTTATTCCAAGCGATTTAGAAACAACCTCTACAGGTGTTAAATTTACATTCACTGAAAAAATTGATCCAGAAACAGCTTTAAATCCTGGTTCTTACAAAGTATCTAGATTCAATTATTTATATTGTTCACAATATGGTTCAGGTACTTTCTCATTGAGTGCTTCAGAAGAGGTCATTCAAAGAGGTCGTGAAAGTGAAAGTAAGCGTTTTATGTCCGTTAAAGACTTGGTTTTTGTTAAATCAGTTAGTTTGATGGACGATGGTTACAGCATACATTTAGAACTGGATGATATGCAGAAAGCCAATCAAATAGAATATGAATTTAAGTTGAAATCAGCTAAAGGAAAAAGTTATTCAGACCGTGTTTACCAAACGGTTCATCATGTTCCAGAAACGACCATCTCTAAGGCGGCTATTGTTGCGTCCAAAACCTTTAAAGAGAAAAAGATCGATTGGTCAGAGTATAATCAAGGGTTAGTGACAACTTATACTCAGAATGAAAAAGTCGTGGATCGTTCTGTGGTGAGGACTGTCGGAAATAGACTTACAAAGAATGAACTACCAGCTTTAGGAATGGCTCAAGAACCTTATATTTTGGAATACGAAGGTTATATTCATATTAAAGAAGTGGGTTCTTTTCAGTTGTTGTTGGATGACCCAAGTCGAATGTTACCTGATATACAAATTGGAGCTACGACGATTAGGTATATTACACCTTCATATCGACCAAAACCTAATCAATTATTACCGGTGATGTCATTGCCCTTGGGCTTGCATAAGTTTAAAATATCCAAATTGAGTATGACGCCAGAAAAAGATTATGCTTTTAAGCTAAAATGGCAGTGGGAAGGTAAGGCTTTAGAACCCATTTCTCCAGAATTATTTTTTCATAAACCTACCCCAGAATTGAAGGAGAGTTTAGCATTAAGGAAAGGGCGAGAATTAGTCGGTTCAAAGCAATGTACAGCTTGCCATACGACTGATTTAGAAAATAACAAAGGAATGCCAGAGTTATGGGAGCGTGCTCCAAACTTAAACAATGTTGGCTCACGCCTTAACGAAAGTTGGATGCAGGAATGGCTTTTAAGTCCAAAAGCACTGCGTCATAGCGCTAATATGCCATCTTTGTTTAAAGGCGATAAACAAGCTGCTGCTAATGTCGCTGCATATTTAAGCACTCTTGGTGAAAAATCTGGACATCTAGGTCTTGGTTCTGATAAAATTAAAAATGGCGGTGCCTTATTCAATGACCTGGGCTGTATTGCTTGTCATTCAAGTCCAAATAAGCTAAAGCAAGTTGAGGGTCGTTTATCACTGGGGATGATAAGTTCTAAGTATCAACCTAAGGCCTTGGTGGATTTCCTATTAAAACCTGAAGCTAATCACAAGGATACTAGAATGCCAAATTTTGCTTTAAGTAGAAAAGAAGCAGAATCTTTGGCGGTATTTTTAATGGCAGAGTCATCCAAGGTTCAAACGATTCAGGGGGGCCTAAAAGGGCAGCCAGCAGAAGGCAAGAAGCTCGTTTCAAAAATGGGCTGTGCTAACTGTCATCAGTTAGATCAAACGTCAAAAGTTAATGCTCCTAAGCTAGCTTCATTAGGTGGCTCTTCTGCAAATTGTAAGCAAGTTGACTATACTTTGTCTAAAGACGAAACTGATTCTATTAAACTTGCTCTGGGCAATGTTAAAAGTTTTAATCAACATATTAAAACAGAGTCTGCTCAGCGAGCTATTGAGAGGTTGAATTGTGCTGCTTGTCATACGAGAGATAATGCTTCAGACTTATGGTCTAAATTTGCGAATGAAACAAGTCAATGGAAAGTTGAGCATGCACATAGAGGCCATCTAGCACAAGATCGACCTAGCTTAACCCATGCAGGTGAAAAATTGAATGCAGATTATATGAAAAAATTACTGAAAGGGGAACTGCCCTATAATGCTCGGCCATGGTTGTTGGCAAAAATGCCGTCTTTCCCTAGTAGAGCAGACAGAATCGTCAGTGGAGTGACGGCCCAACATGGTATGAGAATGGCAAAGCAAAAAGTTAAATCTTCTCCAGAAGGGGTGAAAACGGGTCATCAATTAGTGGGGACTCAAGGGTTTGCCTGTATTGTTTGCCATGGCGTTTCAAAAGATAAACCTTTAGCAGCATTTGAAGTAGAAGGGGTTAATTTGAGCTATGTTGCAGATAGATTAACTCCATCCTATTATGAGAGGTGGATGTTGGATCCGACAAGAATAGATCCAAGAACCAAAATGCCGCGATATAGTACAGATAATGCTAAAACGAGTTTGAATCATATTCATGGTGGAGATGCAAGAGAGCAGTTTGAGGCCATTTGGCAATATCTACAAAAGGGTTTAAATATGAAGAAGCCTGTAGGAATCCCATAAGAAAGACTTTCTTATAGGTTTTAAAAGCTCAGCAAAGCACTCACTTTGTTGAGCTTTTTTTATTGACCAATATTTAAGGATTCATAATATCTAAACTTTAAAAAGCTAGACTCATACAGATGCCTCACACCTTTGAAACAATTTTAGACACTCCAGAATCTTATTCAGCGAATCACGTTTTGGTGAGATTGGTCGATGGTTTGGGCTTTAGGTTCTATTGGGCCACGAAAGGGTTGGAAGAAGCTGATTTTCAGTTTAGACCAGCTATGGGCCTAATGTCGATTGAAGAGTTGATTTCCCACATTGAAGATTTATGTTTTATGAGTTACGAAACATTTTCTGTAGAAAATATTGAGAGAACAGGCTCGAACCCACAAGACTCAATCACTTCTGCTTTGTCTTTTTTATCAAGTTTAAAAGATATTTTATTAAAGTTAGAAGACATGGATTTGAATGAATATAAGATTAAAGGGTTCCCTATTTGGAATCTTATCAATGGCCCTTTAGCAGACGCTTTAACTCATGTCGGGCAAATTAACAGTTATAGGCGGATGAATGGAAATCCATGCCCTAATGTCAGTGTTTTTATAGGTAAACCAAAGAGTTCTAGGAGTACTTAGAGAGCTTGTTTTGTAATTATCTCGGCTAGAAGTCTGAATTTACTATAATATATAGAGAATTTCACATTTAACTGATAAAAAAGGTGTTGTTTTAGTAGTATTTAGGTTAAAAAGACCACGTATTTTAAAGGTTTTTTAACCTAAATACAATTTACTCTTTGTTGTGTTAGAACTCTTTTGTTGAGCGGTGGTGAACAATCTAGAATTGTCTTGATCCGAATGGGAAAGGCGATGAAAGAAAATATGATGAAATTTGTTTTCTTCTTACTTCTCTTTATAGAGATAGGGTTTACTAAGGACAATTTTAAAATTATAACAGAAGATTTTCCTCCTTATAATTTTAGAGACTCAGAAGGGGTCGTGCAGGGAATATCTACTGACCTTGTAAGAGAGCTATGTAAGAGAATGGGTCATGTGAAAAAATTTGAATTCAAAGAGTGGTCGGAGGCCTACAACTATACGATTGCGACGCCTGAGACGATGCTTTATTCAGTTACTAGAACTCCTATGCGAGAAAAGCTTTTTAAATGGGTAGGTCCTTTGGTTCCCATAAAATTAGTTTTTATGGCAAGAAAAGACCGTCAGCTACAAATAGAAAATTTAGCAGATGCTAGACAAGTTAACAAAATAGGTACGTATGTCGACGATTTTAGTGAACAATTCCTAATAAGTAAAGAGTTTCGTAATATTGAAAGTATCAAAGACAATAGAGAAAACTTAAGGAAACTCATAGATAAAGAAATAGATTTATGGATCGTGAATGAGCCAACAGGAAATCATTTAGCTCAGTTATCTAAACAATTAGAAGAGATTGAAACGGTTCATGTTATTCAGGAGGAGTACATGTACTTAGCTTTTAATTCTGAAACAGATGATGCTATTGTGAACCAGTGGCAGGAGGTCTTTAATAAAATGAAATCTGATAAAATTTATGAAGCCATTATGAATAAATGGTCTAAAATGTTTGGAAAGCAAGATCTTGAAACGTTAAAAGTCAAAGAAATCATTAGAGTTGGGTGTATTAAGGGTTCGAATGAATCTTTGGCGGCCAAGAGAGTTCTAGAAGAAGCTTATTTGAGAGCTGGGTACAGAATAGTTTTTGAAGAACATGAAAGGGGAGAAAATGCCCTTCTAAAAGTAGATCAGGGAAAATTGGACGGTGAATTACAAAGAGTCAGTGGTTTAGGGCGACTACATAAAAACTTGTTGGAAATCCCAGTCCCCATTAATTATGTACAAGGTTCAGTGTTTACAAAAAATATCGAGTTCCCGTTGTTAGGGTGGCATAGTTTAAAACCCTATCATATTGGGGTGATAAAAGGTCTCATCTTTTCAGAGGAAGGAACTCTTGGTATGAAGATCAGTTCTTTTGATGAGTATAAGGATGTTTTGACTCAATTAAATGAAGGAAAAATTGATGTGGCTGTTTTGCCAAGAATGAATGGCCTATTGTCCATTAAAGAGCATGCTTTTAGTGAGTTAAATGAGTTGAATGGTATTTTAGATACGATGTTTTTGTATCATTATGTAAATCGTCATAAAAAAGATTTAGCAAAGCACTTGGGAAAGCATTTAAAAAGAATGTTGCTGGATGGAACGATTAAAAAAATTCACGATGAAACCTATCAAGCTCTGTTAGGTCAACCTTAATGATACTAAGTAAGAATCATATTCAGGTACGTACGATCATTATCATGGTCTGTATCACAATAGCTGTTTCAGTTGCAGGTTTCGTGGTTTTGTATCAACAGAACTTGAAACAGCAAGAAGAGCAGTTATTAGAAATTGTTAATTCCCAAGCGAGACTATTGGAGTCGGTGGGTAAATTTGATGGTTTCTTTGCAAGTAATTCAGTCCCAGGGACAGCTAGATCAGCAACATTAAGTCAACTTAGAGAATCTCAACGAGAGTCAGAAGGGTTTGGGAAAACAGGTGAAGTTTTATTAGCAGAAAAAATTGGAGATAGAATAGTTTTTTTAATTTCATCCAGAAAAAGCGCTGACAACAAAAAGTCTAGAGTGCCTGATGCTGTTGAATTTGGTTCTGATAAAGCTATTCCAATGATGTTAGCGTTATCAGGCAAAACAGGTATTATAGAGTCAAGTGACTATGATGGCACAAAAGTTGTCGCCGCTTATAAGTACCTCCCATTTATGGAGTTGGGTTTAGTCGCGAAAATTAATAAGTCTGAATTTAATCAGCCATTTATTAATGCGGCAATCGCAGCAATAGGCATCGCTATCGTAGCTATTTTAATCGCTTGGTTTTTCATTAATAAAACCGTTTCTCCTTTGATCAAGCAAATTATTGAAGACTCCGATGAGATGAAGAAGTTAACCTTTGCTGTAGAGCAAAGTCCTGCAATTGTGATGATGACAAACTCGAAAGGGGAGATTGAGTATGTTAATAGAAACTTTGAAGAAGTGACGGGCTATCATGGTGAAGAAATGAAAGGTGTGGTGCCTCATTTGTTGAAAGTAGAGGGGAATAGTAATAAAATACAAGATGCCGTTTGGGCAAAAGTTTCATCAGGTGAAACATGGACAGGTGAGCATCGAGTAAAAAAGAAAAATGGTGAATACTTTTGGTCTAAGGCTTCGATTGTTGGAATATCAAATAGTGAGGGAGTGATAGATCATTATTTATGTCAGGAAGAAGATATCACACATCAAAGAAATGAACAAGCTCGTTTTAAAGCTCTGATCGAATCTTCTCCTGAAGCTATGATCATTGTAGATACTTCTAGAAAAATCTTGTTGGTGAATGAGAGAACGGAGAAAGTGTTTGGGTATCCTAGAGATGAATTGGTGGGGGAGCTGATTGAAAAAATTATCCCTCCTCGCTTTAGAAAAGATCATCCTATAAAATTTGAAAAGTACATTCAATCTCCCAGATTGAGAGGCATGGATGTAAATTTAGCTTTAATCGGGATGCATCGAGATGGTCATGAGTTTGCAGCGGAGGTGAGTTTGAGTCCGATTGAAACGGACCATGAAGTCATTATTGCTTCAGCGATACGTGATGTTAGTGAAAGGAAAGCTCATGAAGACTTGTTAAGAGAAGCAAAAGAACAAGCGGAAGAGGCGACAAAAGCAAAAAGTGATTTCCTCGCTAATATGAGTCATGAGATAAGAACGCCTATGAATGCTATCATAGGTATGTCGCACTTGGCATTGAAGACAGATCTAAATAAGAAACAAAGGAACTATATCGAAAAAGTTCATCGTTCGGGTAATTCATTATTGGGTATTATCAATGATATCCTAGACTTTTCTAAAATTGAAGCCGGTAAGTTAGATACAGAAGCAATCGACTTTCAACTCGATGAAGTACTGGAAAACTTTACTAACCTACTTAGTTTAAAAGTGGAAGAAAGTGGTTTGGAACTTTTATTAAATATACACCCTGATGTCCCTAGAGCCCTCATTGGTGACCCATTGAGGTTGAGTCAAATACTTATCAATATAGGAAATAATGCCGTTAAATTTACTGAGAAAGGTGAGATTGTTATCAAAGTTGAACTGCTAGAGAAAAAGGATATGAATGTATTCCTTAAATTCAGTGTCATGGATACGGGCATTGGAATGACAGAGGAACAGCAAAGTAAACTGTTTAAGTCGTTTTCTCAAGCTGATACTTCAACAACAAGAAAGTATGGTGGAACGGGTTTGGGTTTAGCTATTTCTAAAAAATTAACTGAAATGATGTCTGGTGAAATATGGTCCGAAAGTGAAGTTGGAAAAGGAACCACTTTTTATTTTACGGGAAAATTTGAAATGAGCCACGAGTCTCATTTTCAAAGTAAAATTTTACCTCAGACATTGAATCATATGAAAGTTTTGGTGGTGGATGATAACCAGAGTGCCCGTGAAATTCAATTGAAAATGATTCAGTCATTAGGCTTTACGGCTGAAACAGCATCAAGTGGTGAAGAAGCGATTGAGAAAGTTATAGAAGCAAACCGATCAGGAGATGGGTATCGACTTGTTCTAATGGATTGGCAAATGCCTGAATTAGATGGGTTAAAAACCACTGAGAAAATTTTAACTAATAGTGAGCTAAATGTCATGCCTAAAGTGATGATGTTGACGGCTTTTAGTAAAGAGGACTTAAATAGTGAAATAGACAGCTCCAGTGCTGAAATTAGCGAAGTATTAACAAAACCTGTAAATGCTTCGATAGTTTTTAATGCTATCATGAATATATTTGGAGAAGAAGAGGTCATTTCCAAAAAAATAGTCAATGTGAATAAGTTAGATGAAGTAGACTTGAGCCCCTTGAGAGGAGCACTTATTTTATTAGTTGAAGATAATGAATTAAATCAAGAGTTAGCTTTGGAATTACTAAAAGATGCTCAGATAGAAGTAACTTTAGCTGAAAATGGGCAAGAAGCGATAGATTTATTACCAACTAAAAACTTTGATGGCATTTTGATGGATGTTCAAATGCCAGTGATGGATGGCTATACGGCAACAAAAAAAATAAGAGAGATGGAGGCATATAAAACATTGCCGATTATTGCTATGACAGCCAATGTTATGAAGACGGACTTAGATCTAGCCCATGAAGCTGGAATGGACTGCCATATAGGTAAACCATTGGATGTAAAAGAAATGTTTAAAACTTTATCTACTTGGATCAAGCCTAAAAATAGCAAGGTAGAGGTCTCTGAAGTTAAAGAAGAACTTTCTGATGAAATTAGAATGCCTAAACTTGAGGGAATAGATACAGAGGTAGGTTTAAAAGTAACGGCTGGGAATGTAAAATTATATCATAAAATATTATTAAAGTTTTATGATTCCCAAAAAACATTCAGGGAAGACTTTCTATCATCTCTAGAAAGTTCAGATGCATCCGAGTCTGAGAGGTTAGCTCATACTCTAAAAGGTGTGGCAGGTAGTATTGGAGCTAAAGCTGTTCAACACGTAGCGACAGAGCTGGAAAAACTCTGTGCTGAAAATCGTGCTAAAAATGATCTATTGAGTTGTCTAGATCGTGTTCAGGAAAAGCTTTCTGTTGTCATTCAAGCACTGGAAGCAAGCTTTAAGCAAGATGAGGATGAGGTGTTAGCAGAAAGTGGTTTTGATTTAAGTCTTCATGAAGCAGAGATTCAAGAAATAATAGCACAGTGTGAATCTTTTGATACTGGAGCCATGGAGAGATTTGGGAAATTGTGTGACCTTTCTAAAGGTAGTCGTTATCACTCAGAATTTAATGAGATTTACGACTTAATGAGTCAGTACGATTTAGAGAAAGCAGGAGATAAATTGAAGTCGGTGTTATCATGTTCTTGAAAAATAAGTTGAGCTTAGCTGTATGATGAATTCTGAAAAACCTTGTGTACTTGTTGTAGATGATACACCAGAAAACATTGATTTATTAACAGGTCTATTAGAAAATGATTATAAAATTAAAGCAGCCCCCAATGGTGCTATAGCTTTGAAGGCTGTCAAAGCTGGAGGGTTACCAGATTTAATTCTATTGGATATCATGATGCCCGATATGGACGGCTATGAAGTTTGCCGTAGGTTAAAAGCCGACCCAGAAACCAAAGATATTCCAGTCATTTTTATTACAGCTAAAAATGAAATAGATGATGAAACAAAAGGCTTCGAGGTGGGTGCTGTTGATTTTATAGCAAAGCCTATCAGTCCCCCAATTGTTGAGGCACGTGTAAAATCCCAAATTAACTTTAAAAAATCTGCTGATACAATGCGTGAATTACCTGTTCAATTAGGACGCTACTTGAGTCCTCAAATTGTTCAGTCCATCATCGCGGGAAAGAGTGAAGCGAAAATTAGTACAAAGCGTAAGAAATTAACGGTTTTCTTTTCTGATTTAGCGGGATTCACTTCAACGAGTGAATCTATGGAGCCTGAAGATTTAACCTTCTGTATTAATACGTATCTAGACCGTATGGCTGAAGCTGCGATAGACTTTGGTGGCACTTTGGATAAATTTATGGGCGATGGCATCATGATTTTTTTCGGAGACCCTGAAACCAAAGGTGTGAAAGACGATGCTTTGGCATGTATTGCGATGGCCAAACGCATGCAGGAGGTCGTGGTTGAATTGCGAGATATATTTGCTGCACAAGGAATCGACAAGGACTTACATGCGCGTATTGGAATACATACAGGCTACTGTAATGTCGGAAACTTCGGTAGTGAAAGAAGGATGGACTACACTTTGCTAGGACGTAGTGTCAATTTAGCCAGTCGCTTAGAGTCGAATGGAGCTGTCGATAAAATTCATGTTTCTGCAGAAACTTACTCTCTCATAAAAAATGATTATGATTGTGAGCCAAGAGAAGAGCAAATTCATGTCAAAGGTTTTGATAGGCCTTTGCAGACTTACTGGGTTAATTGATAACTAATTATTTTCAGTCGTTTTCATTCTTTTTTTTAATCACGGATAGATTCGAAACCATTCTCTAATTCAATAGGAAGATGGCTTAAAAGGTGGTTCTTCTCTTGATTTAGACTGACTAGATCGTTATAATATAAGCAGGTTTTATTATTTTTTAGTTAGATTTATTATTAAAGTTAGGGTGCCTGTTTTACAAATGGCTATTTCTTAGTTTGAGTAAAAAAACCAATAAAAGTTGTTAGATTTGTATTGGAAAGGTTAACTAAACAACAGGTTCTAGATTTTTTAGTGTTTTTTTAGAAGTTTTAAAGTGAATAAAGTTAGATTTGTGAAGTCTTCTAGATTAAATGAGTGGAAGAGAGTTTTTATCAAAAACTTCATTGCTGCACCACTTTTTATGAGTGCTTTGGAAGCTAATTCTGATCTTCCAATAGAAATCAAAGATTTCCTAAGTGAAAGTTGTATTTCATGTCATGGCAATGAAAAGCATAAAGGTGATATCAATTTTGAAGTAGAAACGAAAAGAGAAGATATCATAAAAAATTATAAATTATGGGAGGCGGCTGCTGAACAAGTTGAAATTTCTGAGATGCCGCCCAAAAAGAAAAAGCAACCCACAGAATCTAGCAAAGCAAAATTCATAACTTGGGTGAATGGTGTCTTGAGTGATGCGGCAAGGAAGAATGCGAATGACCCTGGTCAAGTTGTGATGAGAAGATTAAATAGACAAGAGTTAGAGAATACACTCTATGATTTAACGAACTTAAAATTTGATTTGAGCAATAGGCTCCCTTCTGATGCAGGTGGTGGCGAGGGTTTTACCAACATGGGTGCGGCGTTATTTTTAAGCCCGAATCACTTAGAAGCTTATCTAGATATTTTTGAAAATGTAGCAGAAAAGTCTGCCATATTACCCCATACAGGCATTCGTTTTTATGAACAAGAAATAGGCGATAGAAATTATGATGCGATAAAAAACGAAGTGGCACGAGGCTTGCGAGAAAAGTATGAAAGCATTGTCGATCCTCACATGCCAAACAACTTTGAAGAGCAGAGAATAAAAGATTATTTATTAGCAGCTTGGATGTTTAAAAACAAAGAGGTTTTTAAAGTAAAAACCCTAGCTGAATGTGCTAAAGCTTTTGACTTGCAGTCTATTTATTTAGAGAATTGGTGGGCTTATTTGAATTCATCAGAGCCAAAATCTAAATTTTTAGATTATGAAAGGGTTCCTTTCAAAAGTTTACCAAAAGCGATTAGTTCAGATTTAACTAAAATCCCAACAGAGGTGCATCGTATTGTAGATAAAATACAAGAAGATAGAAAAAAGTGGTATAAGGTTCAACGACCTCAACAAGACTCAAATGCCTATCAGAACTATTCTGCATATCTCGATTTGAAAAAGAGAGAGTACTTTACTCTAATGGTGACAGATGCAGCTGATGGTAATAAAGGAGATGTCGTCATTTGGCGTGATTTAACCGTTAAGCATAAAATTAATAAAAAGCCATGGAGTCGAACAGTTCCATTGAAACAGTATTTAGAAAATCAATTAACTAGCTTGAAGCAAAATAAAGAACTGAACGAAAACCAGAAGAAAAGACTAAATCATTTGAATGGTTTGATAGCCAAGTTTGGAAAAGGTTTTTCTGATTTAAAAGTTAAACCAAATGAACTCGTGTTGAAAGCAGGTGAAAGAATGGTCTTTCCTGTTATAAAAGATTCATACACGTTCCGTGGTAAGTCTGTTATGTGGACCAAAGGCCCAGACTTAAATAAAGCTTCAGCTCAACAAGTCTTTTTAAACTATGCACATTGGGGTAAAGTTCCTTCCTTAATGCCAGGCTATAGGATTGTTTACGATAGTGCGGGAACGGCAAGAGGACCTATTTGGAAAGAGTTTGTGCCGATGCGTGAAATTTTTGGTGATGAAAAGTTTCGTCGTATGTTTAGAGTTCAAGAAAACTACTTCAAAAAACCAAAATTACCCATTGTTTATTACATGAGTCGTGACCAAGTTATGGCTCTGCTAGATGATAAAGAGAGAACTTTCTTTGAAGCAATGCATGAGGATTACCATGTGATAGATAAGTTTAATCCCAGCCATTTAGCTTGGCGAACGAAAAAAGCACCTAAGTTAAAGGATGGTACTCCCAACTTCGAAAAGTACTCAAAAAAGCAATTGGCAGACTATGAAAGTACGAAAAAATGGATGGCTGGTTATGAAAAGAAAACAAAAGAACTCGTAGAGGGGCATTTATTAACTTTTGCAGAAAAAGCTTGGAGACGACCTATTTTAGAAGTAGAGAAAAATGAAATTAAAGAGAACTATAAAAATGCTTTAGGGAAAAATAGTTTATTTGAACCCGCTGCTCGTGAAGTGATGCAACGCATACTTCTTTCTCCTAACTTTATTTTTAAAGTTGAAAAAGCGAAGCAAATGAAAGAGCATGCGTTAAGTCAGCACGAATTGGCGAACCGTTTGTCGTATACACTATGGGCAACCATGCCCGATCATCAACTGATTGAATCAGCCAACAAAGGAGAGCTTTCAGATTGGAAAGCTTTAGATAGCCATATGAAGCGCATGCTGAAAGATAAAAAATCAACGGGTTTGGCAGAGCAATTTGGTGGAGAATGGTTAGAGTTTAGAGACTTCAGCTTACACACTGAACTTGATAAGAAGGCTTTTCCGAGAGTGACTAATAAAGTACAGTCTTTGATGGAGGAAGAGAGTCGAACTTTCTTCGCTAAAATGATTCAAGAAGATAAGTCAGTGTTAGATATTTTTCTATCCGACGAAACTTTTCTAAATGAAGAATTGGCAAACTATTATGGCATTAAGGGAGTAAAAGGACCAGAGTTTAGAGCGGTCAAAGTGAAGGACTATCAGCGAGGTGGTTTATTTGGAATGGGAGCTATGTTGGTAAAAACCTCTTACCCCCTAAGGACGAGTCCAGTTCTAAGAGGTGATTATTTATTAGAAACTATATTGGGACATTATTTACCTGCTCCTCCTGACGATGTTCCAGACCTTTCCGAAGTTGGTGAGAAGTCGACAAAGCCGATGTCCGTTCGTGAGCAGTTAGAGATTCATAGGTTGGATGCGAACTGTGCCTCTTGTCATGATAAAATTGATCCATTGGGCTTTGCTCTTGAAGGATTTGGTCCTGATGGAATGAGAAGGTCTAAAGACAATGGGCAATTAATCGATGACTCAGGTGAGATGAGAGGCAGTAAGCCCTTTAAAGGCTTAAGTGGTTTGAAAGTTTTTTTGAAGGAACAAGAAAATGACTTATTAAAACAAGTCTCTCAGAAGTTTTTAGGTTATGCTTTAGGGCGTGAGGTAGAAATTGGAGATAGAGATTTAATCGAAAAGATGGTGGAGTCATTAAAGAAAAATCAATTAAAGTTTTCGGCCATGGTTCGACCTCTTATTCATTCAAAAGTATTTAAGACCCGCCGTGGAAAGGATGGTGCAGCATGAGTTATTCAAGACAACAAGCACTGCAAGCTGTTTTGATGGGGATGGGCTTGCCTTATTTGGAGTTAACGGCTGATAAAAATAAAGCAGAAGCGCCTCGTCGCTTAGGTGCGGTATTTTTTGGCAATGGTGTCAATCCACATGAATGGTGGGCAAAAGGTTCAGGCTCTTCGATGGAGCTATCTAAAAGTTTACAGCCACTTAGTCCTGTTAAGAATAAAATGATTTATTTTAAAGGACTTTGGAACCCAACCTCAGTAGAAGGTAAGGGTGGGCATTATCCTAAAATGAATGTGCTTTCAGGTGCGAAAGTAAAACAGACGACAACAGATATTGAAGTCGGCACTTCTATGGATCAGGCTGTCGCTCGTAGTTTGAAAGGGAAAACCTTATTGCCTTCACTTGTGTTAGGCACAGAAGGTCCAGGGATCAGCGGGGATCAAGGTTTTAGTTCGATGTACTCTTCGTATATTTCTTGGTCATCGAAAAATCGACCTTCGAGTAAAGAACTCAACCCTAGACAGGCCTTTGATCGATTATTTTCTAATGCGAAAGAGTTTAAGAAAAAGAGATCTATTTTAGATGCTGTTTTAAAAGATAGCAAAAGGCTACAGAGTCATTTGTCGGTAACAGATAAAATGAAACTAGATGAATTTGAAGTATCTATTAGAGAATTAGAGCAAAGAATGGAGAACGCTGATAAGGTCGCGAATGATTCTTCTTTATGGCAACCAAACCCACCCAAAAATATGATGGATCGTCCCGGTGTCATGGTGCCGGGCTTTGTAGATGATTATTTAAGAATGATGTTTGATATCATGACTCTAGCCTATCAGATGAATAAAACTCAAGTGGCGACTTTCATGATGAACAATGATTTGTCGGGGATGAACTTTTCGCATATCGAAGGTATTAAAGGTGGTTCTCATCAAGTTTCTCATCATACCAATAGACCAGACTTGTTGGCGATATATCAAAAAATCAATCAACATGTGGTCATGTTGTATAGTGAGTTCTTGCAGAAGTTAGATAAAATACAAGAGGGAGAACGTACTTTATTAGACAATAGTATGATTTTACTTTGCTCTAGTTTATGGGATGGTAATGCTCATGACTCTAAGCAATTACCAGTTTTACTGGCAGGGCAAGGTGGCGGTTCAATTCGTTCGGGTCAAAGTTTAGATTTTTCAGGAAAACAAGAAGAAAGAAAAATGTGTCGATTACATTTGGCCTTGATGCAAAAAATGGGTATGAAGATCGATAGTTTTGGCGATGCGACTGAAGCGATGAAGGAAATCAGTTGAGAAAGCTTCTGTTATTAGTGACAAGTCAATGGCATTAAGCTTTGATCCGACTGAAATTCAATGCCTTAGATATTGATAGATGCAAGTAATGTTTAATATACTATCATGTAATATGGAGAAAACATATGAGTCACCCCCGCAAGACCAGCCCTAATAAAGTTGGCATAAAAGTTGCGAAGTTTGTCGAGCTCTCGGTCGCTTAAAGTGTAATATGGCTTCTGAAGGCTTGAAAATCAAGCATAGAGTCAGTACTCTTCATTTTAGTCGTGAGAAGTCAAAGAATTCTAAAGGCCTTACATTTGAAAATACTATTGGGCTAATTCTCGGTGGACTAAAGTCCAGCTACTCTAAAGAAATTTCTGAATTTTTCAACTTTGATCTGTTAAAATCACCGGAGTTAGTTCCTACGGCTGCTGCGTTTTGCTTAGCCAGACAGAAAGTTAATCCAGAGGTCTTTATTGATTTGAACCAGGGTGTACTCAAGGACTTTTATGATCTAGGAGAATGGGAAACTTGGCATGACTATCGACTGGTTGCTATCGATGGGAGTACAGCTCATGTCTTTGATTCAGCTGAAAATGCTGAGTTTTTCAAAGGTTGGTTCGGTAGAAATGGTAAAGGAGTGCTCTGTCCTAAAGCAAGGCTCTCGCTGGCATACGACCCTCTCAACAGGCTCATAGTAGATGCTCAGATGGCTCCGACTTCACGTGGTGAAAATGAGTTAGCTGAACTTCACATGAATGAATCATCGCCTCA
>JACLAC010009601.1_pt1 | contig 32978 bp, 25 predicted proteins | sample 8027881 | NCBI WGS metagenome assembly JACLAC01 (sample SAMN15725517, study PRJNA655200) | protist metagenome | isolation source: fluorescence activated cell sorting (FACS) single amplified genomes of... | place: Spain: Blaines Bay Microbial Observatory, Mediterranean Sea | collected 2016-01-19 | reverse complement strand
GGGCAATTACCCCGACTCTGTAGCTTTTGCCGTTCTGCTAATGAATTTTGCCGCTCCGCTGATCGACCATTACACCCAACCTAAAACCTACGGGCATTCCTAATCCAATGACCGAAAAATCAACGCCAGAAAAAGATGAAGCCGCTAAAGCAGACACAGCATCGATAGAGATGCGTAGTTATGCCGCAAGACTATGGCTGTCGATTAGCAAAAATGCCTTATTGCTAGGGCTATTCGCGTTAATCTGCACCGGCTTAATTGCCACAACGTTCATTGGCACTGAAGATGAAATTGCTATGCAGCAGCGGGCAGCGCGGCTCAAAGCACTACTTGAAATCGTCCCTACTGATCGCCACAACAACGATATGCTGCAAGACAACATCGAAATATTTGAAAACGCACTGGGGCACCGCGAACCACAACCATTATTTTTAGCACGTAACGACGGCAAGCCTGTCGCACTGATTTATCCGGCCACAGCACGCGATGGTTACAGTGGAGATATTCGCTACATAGTGGGCATCAACCTAGCCGATAATACGGTTGCCGGGGTACGCGTACTTAAACACCGCGAAACACCAGGGCTTGGCGATGGCATAGAAGTGCGCAAGTCCAATTGGGTTAAAAGCTTCAATGGCAAGAGCCTAGGCCAGCCTTCGATCGAGCAATGGTCAGTTAAAAAAGATGGCGGTGTATTCGATGGATTTACTGGCGCAACCATTACGCCCCGCGCATTAGCGAAATCGGTGGCGCAAACTTTACAACACCACCAGCAAAACGGTGCGGGCTACTTAAAACGTCTGATCGAACAAGCACATAATCTGCAATCGAATACGGCAGTAAAAAAAGCATCAAATTAGCAAACCACTTAATAGCAAAAATGGCAGCTCGCCTTGCCCACAACACTCGGTAAGTATTATGGCTAATTATTCCGAACTTACATTGAATGGATTATGGAAGAATAATCCTGCCTTAGTGCAGCTACTGGGGCTGTGTCCACTGCTGGGCGTGACCAATTCAGTCGTCAACTCGTTAGGCCTGGGACTCGCTACAATTTTCGTTTTGTTTGCCTCAAATAGCTGCGTGTCGATGATTCGCAACGTAACACCCGCCGAAATACGCCTCCCCGCCTTTGTCATGATTATTGCCGCAGCGGTGACCTGCACTGAATTACTGATGCAGGCCTATGCCTTTGAAATGTACGAAATACTGGGGATTTTCTTACCTCTCATCACAACCAACTGCGTTATCCTAGGTCGTGCCGACGGCTTTGCATGCAAAAATAGCCTGCCTGCAGCGGCCTATGATGGCTTGATTATGGGACTGGGATTTGCACTGGTATTGTTTTTATTAGGAGCCGCTCGCGAACTCATTGGCACTGGTGCAATATTTTCCAATATGGATTTAATTTTTGGTGCCGGCGCTGCCGAATGGAAGTGGGTGTTAGATAAAGACTACCCTCAATTTTTACTCGCAGTGCTGCCACCGGGCGCTTTCATCTTAACGGGCTTGCTAATCGCGCTGAAAAATATCATTGATAATCGTATTGCGAAAATACAGCTAGCGCGCAGTGCTCCCGCCGAAAAAATTTCCAAACGTGTCCGCGTTACCGGCACAATTACCTGAGGCGAGTATCGGCAAGAGGCAGCAGCTTAACCGCTTTTTTCAGCAGGGCTATCGGCGGCATCCGCTCGCCTAGGCTGGCCCCGCAAAGGCAACCACAACATACGCCAAAGCGACGTATATTCAGTGCCTAGCACCCCTAGTTGCACCGCGGCAATATCATCTCTATTGCGATAGCTGCCAAACAATCTATCCCATACTGATAACAAACTCGAATAATTCGAATTGGTTTCGGCGCGAATATTCGAGTGATGCACCCAATGCATGCCCGGCGTTACAATGACCCAGCGCAGCACTCGATCGAGCGATCCAGGTAGTCGAATATTACTATGGTGAAACAACACCACCGGCAACACCACTAATTCGTATATGAGCAAATGCTCGACTTGCACACCCAATAAAATAAACACAGGCACGCGAATGAGCGTAGACAATGCAGTTTCAACAAAATGAAAACGCAGACCCGTCGTCACATCCATCGTGGTATCAGCATGATGCACCACGTGAAAGCGCCACAAAAAAGGCCAGCGATGATTCATCACATGCCAACCATACTGCCAGATATCAATTAACAATAAGGCAGCCAACCAATTAAACGCCACCGGCAGATCTGACACCGCCAACAACCCAACACCCTGCTGCTGCGACCATTGCAAAGCGTATAACAGCGTCACTAAAGCCAAGCCTCTACTAACCAGTGTGCTCACTACAGCCATCATGAAATTATTGACTGCGTGGCGCAATCGCAAATTTAAAGCGCGCTCATCACTATACTGAAGCGGCCGCCATGACTCAAAGCTCCAACCACACAGTAAGCAAGCAACCAAAAGTAGGGTTTTAATTTCAACTAAGGAATCCAATATACAAGCCCATTGTTTTTTTGCTAGCATCGATGCGAGGTGCTGTACAATCGTAGAGAACAAACATCACCACATTGATAACCGTTATATCCATTTCTATTTTACTGCTATTCCAACTATTAGTGCAGGCTACAGAGTATGACCTTGTTTAGCGAGCCCAACAACATCGCGATTATCATTCAACTTGCGGTGGCACCGGTGTTCTTATTAGCTGGCATCGCGGGTTTTTTAGCGGTGATGTCGGGCCGACTGGGTCGCATCATCGATCGGGAGCGAGTCATCAGCCGCCGTTTAGCCAAGCTTGCCGATCCGACCACTGCTCTTGAATCCCATCAAGAGCACCATGTATTAATGAAGCGCGCGTTCATTACGAACCGAGCTATTGGGCTATGCACTTACTCGGCATTGACCGTGTGCACGTTAATAACCGCCCTATTTATTGATGACATTTTTGATCTAGGGTTAGCAATGCTTGTGGCGCTCTTATTCATTCTAACCATGCTATTTTTGATCATTGCGTTAATATTATTTTTGTTAGAAATTCGGCTCGCCACTCGTACGCTAAACTTGGCGCGCGAAGTCGACGAAGAATACTAGAATTTGGCGCCTATGATTAAGCCATTAAATAATCACACCGAATGTAAAAGCTCAAGCGTATTACCACTAACCTGTTAAACAGTCTTTACCGCGCACAATGCCATCAAACTCACGCAATTTTTCAAAACAACTAGCATTGCGCGTCATCTTTATTGTTATAGTATTGCTAGCTATTTTAGCCCTGTGGCGGTACGAAGGTGCGCCAAGTAAGTCGTCAAACTATGCAAACACCAACAATCATTTACTCAACCAAACAAGCGATACTATGTTTAACGAATCAATAGAAGTTATTTACAACCCAGCCCAACATGCCAACATCGACCATGCCATTATTTGGCTGCATGGCCTTGGTGCTACCGCCAACGACTTTCCGCCGGTAATTCCTGAGCTTAGACTCAATGAGCAGCTGGCTATACGATTTGTATTTCCGCAAGCGCCCAACCGCCCTATCACCATAAACGGCGGCATGTCCATGCCCGGCTGGTATGACATTAAGGGGATGAGTATCGATCAAAAAGAAGATCTAGCCGGCATGACCGAATCACGACATATGCTCGAAGCCATCATCGCTCAGCAAATTTCACTTGGCGTGCCCAGCGAAAATATTATTATTGCCGGCTTTTCTCAAGGAGGCGCAGTAGCTTATTACACGGCCGTTCGCAGCTCACAAAAGCTGGCCGGGTTGCTAGCACTATCGACCTATATGCCTTTTGCTCAAGTTGCCAAACAAGAGCACAGTGGTGTCAACACCAGTATCGCAGTGCTTGCCTCCCACGGAGAGCACGATCAAGTAGTACCATTGGCACTGGGTCAAGCCAGCGCTGAAGCACTTCGCGAATTAGGCTATAGCGTCACGTGGCAAACATACCCCATGGAGCACCAAGTTAATCTTGAGCAGCTGCGAGACATCGGTAGCTGGATCAACACCACGCTGACTGCACAGTAAACGCGGTGTTGATGCGATCCGCTATTCAGCCTCTATAGCTGCTTCGCTATTATCGACCAACACCAAACTCTCAAGCATTTGATCGATAACGGCGGCATCAATTTGTGCGTTTTCACTATCGCAATTGTACGTTGCATAGAGCATCGTTGAGCCGTCGGTCAGGTACCACTCTCGCCAAGCCTCACCTTCCTGTTCATACTCAAAATAAATACCCGTCAAACCGGCAATGCCAACGTCTGTGCTAGCCAGGGGCCGCTCAACCAAGTCAGCTGCAAATTCAAGCAACTCAGCTTTATCAATCAAACCATCCTGCTTTTTAATGGCGGTAATGCACAGCTCGCCCAAATCATCGGGGTCAATAATGAGGATGACTTCATCTTCATCATCTTCTTCTGCCTGCCACTCATCGGGCATTTCTATACACCACCAAGGCGCGTGGACGATCGACATTACGCATACTCCTAATTAATAAATAGGCAGCTAAAAAACGGCTGCGCTGTATCAGCAAGCTATGCCAACAGAACCTAACAACAAACTATGTTGAAAAAACTATGTTAAACAAACCCTATCGAACAAACATACCGAACAAACAGACCAAAAAAAGCTAGTGAAAAATGTTCGCTGCTTTACTCACCCACTTGCCAGTTGAGTAATAGCGCGGCTTCACGCCCCGACGGGCTTTGCGTTGAACGATAATAATTGACGCGTTCTCCCACCTGCATAAAGCCACATTGCTGGTATAACGCGCGCGCCGGCTCATTACTTTGACGAACCTCCAACATAATAGTTTGCCGACCTACCGCAACCTGCAGTGCTTGCACTAGCTGCCTGGCTAAACCCTGTCGTCGATAACGAGGATCGATAGACAAATAAAGTATCGTCACTTCATCGAGAACACGCTGCGTCAAGATAAAGCCAGCAACGCTCGCCGGATTGCGCTGACTCACCAAACCAGACAGCGGCGTAGCATTGGCACACACAACCAGCAAGGAGTCAGTATCAGCTTCAATGGCGCGAACAAAATCTTTGGTTTGCCAAGAATTCTCAGCATCAGCACTCAACCAGTGCTCAAAACACGAAACATCTGCCTGCACTGCTGGCCGAACCGTGGCTGAGCCGATCACAGGCCCGCTCTGCAGCCCAAGCTAATCAGGCATCGGCGTATTCGCCCAGCCGAGCATAGCATTAGCGCGGGCTCTCAACGCTTTGCAGGTGTTGCCAAAACTCGCGCTTGAGAAGTGGCTTACTCCATAAACGATTGCTGCCGTGCAGTAACAATGCAGGCTGTCCACCAAACCGTGGCAACGTAGCCCATTGCCCTGCCACAATGGAACTCCCCTCAGGCAACAGTAAGCGACTAGGCGCAGTACCCATGACTAAGATTTTTTTAGGCTGCAAGACCTTACCACCCTGCTGAAGTTTGCGCTGCAACCAGGCATGAAGCATTTCGGATGCGGCCTGCTGAGCAGCAGGCCCGCTCACTGGTTGGCCCAGGGCTGTGCCAGGCGGCCAAATAAGTCGATCATCCTTGCTCACGCCCGCAGCATGCAACTGGCCGTCGTTTATGCCAAGCGCATAAAACATACTGTGCAACCAGTCGTTGTAAGCGCTAGGGGTGAACTTTAACCCGGTAGTGTCATCAATCACCAACACTTGATCGTGCACACGACACATAATTTCAAAATAAAAACCTGCCGCACGCGCACCAATAATCGCATTCGGTGCAGCGCCACTCACCACACGTCTATCAGCCGCCAAATCCACCGCTGCACGCTTGACCACTACCGAATCGGCAGAACCTAAAACCGCATCGCCTCCGTCTAGCTCAGCTATTAACGCACGGCTATTGTTGGGTTTTACAACCTGCCCCACAGTGGCATGAATTGATGGGGAGTCTGCAGTCATACCTGCATGCACCGCCGGCAGATAGGTTGCCGAAGCGGCTTCTAAAGCAACTGTCATGTGGCCTTTCGCCGCGCCGGCAAGGGGCCTGCGCGCAACCCAGGCGTCGATTCCTAGCTCATGGCAGTAAGCTTGTCGTTGTACAAAATTCATCGGGCGATTAAAGCACAGCGAAGCGCCACAGGCCAACCAAGATACCTCTTGAAGGGCAACTTAGTGAACTATCACGAATAAATCAGCCTTGAGGAAAATGCCAAAAACCAATCGCAAGCCAAGCGCTATTTATGATGCACCTGCAGCCGCCGAGACCTCACTCCAGCTAGCCACGGGGTGATCCCGCAAGTACGTGTTCACCGCCGAGAGTATGGCTTGCAATGTCGCTGCAACGATATCGGTACTCAAGCCTACACCACAAAGACGATGACCCTGAATATTCATTTGCACATAACAAGCCGCATCGGAACTCGCGCTGTTAGTCACTGCGTGCTCAGAATAATCAACCAATACGATTTCATTATTAATAAGCTGTGATAAAGCTGATACAAATGATTCCACCACACCTGCACCTTCGGCGGTAACGGCCACTTCTTTTCCATCATGCAACAACACGGCATCTAAGTGATCTCGACTGTTCGCATGCCTCATATTGAAGGAATTTAATGCCAGAGGCGTTTTCTGCTCAATATACTCTTGCCTAAATATTTCCCAAATACGCGCAGGCGACACTTCACTTTCAGAATCCTCGGCATGACGCTGCACCATCGTACTAAAGTCAATTTGCAGCCAGCGCGGCAAATGTAAACCGTGCGCCTGCTCTAACACATAAGCTATGCCACCCTTGCCCGACTGACTATTGATACGAATCACCTCTTGATAAGATCGACCCAGGTCAGCCGGATCAATGGGCAAATAGGCAACATCCCAAGGCTCATCATTTTTTTGCAAGGCCAGAGATTTTTTAATGGCATCTTGATGGCTTCCTGAAAAAGCAGTGAATACCAGCTCACCAGCATAGGGATGCCGCGGATGCACTGGCAAGTGCGTAACTGCTTTTACCACCTGGATAATTTCATCTATATTTGAAAAATCGAGCTCAGGATCCACACCGCGACTGTAAAGATTCATAGCCATAGTGACGATGTCCATGTTACCGGTGCGCTCACCATTACCTAGCAATGTACCCTCAACACGATCAGCACCACCTTGCACAGCAAGCTCTGCAGCAGCTACAGCACAACCGCGATCGTTGTGTGTATGCAAACTCAAAACAATAGCTTCACGGCGCATAACACGGCGGCCAAAATATTCAATTTGATCGGCATAAACATTCGGCGTAGTCATCTCAACTGTGGCTGGTAAATTAATGATGACTGGATTATCGCGGGTTGGCTGCCACACCTCGGTCACTGCATCACACACTTCAATAGCATAATCAATTTCAGTTCCTGTAAAGCTTTCTGGTGAATACTGAAATATCCAATCAGTGCCTGGCTGTTGATCGGCATACTGCTGCACCCATTTTGCACCATTGACCGCGATGTCCTTAATGCCTTCCTTGTCTAACTGAAATACTTTTTCGCGCTGCACAACCGATGTTGAATTATAAACGTGCACGATGGCGCGCTGCGCACCAACTAGCGATTCGTATGTACGCACAATAAGATCTTCGCGAGCCTGCACTAGCACCTGAATGGTGACATCCTCAGGAATCAATTCGTCTTCAATCAAAGCACGCACAAAATCGAAATCAGTTTGTGACGCTGCAGGAAAGCCCACTTCAATTTGCTTAAAACCAACGCGAACTAACAAATCGAACAAGCGCAATTTTTGCGGAACGGTCATCGGCTCAATTAACGCCTGATTTCCATCACGCAAATCCACGCTGCACCATAGCGGCGCCTTTTCGATAACCTGATCGGGCCAAGTGCGATCTTTCAAGCTAATCGGCAAGTGTGGTTGATATTTTTTGTGCGTAAAATTGGTCATAAGTGTTTGCGCCTGCGGAACAATGTGGTCAATGATCATAAGCCCTACTAGCCGGCTCGCAACGGTCAGCTAAAGCTACACCTTTCTTGCCTTCTTAAAGTTAAGACTAGCCCTACTCGTAGTATAGTCTTTCCTAATGAGTGAATTGATGCGAATTAATTAAAAAAATGCGTAATTTTAGTCAATTTGACTACATATTATTTAATTTATAGATATATACTCCACTCTAGCGGCTGCTATTAATGATAGATAGCCAAAAATGCCAGCAAGCCACCAGAGTAGAGCAATGCCACCAACCAAGATAACCCTTGATCGAACCGATAAACGCATTCTTGAACACCTTCAGCGCAACGCCCGAGCCAGCAATTTAGAACTCGCCGATGCGGTAGGCCTGTCGGCGACGCCCTGTGCGCGCCGAGTCAAACGCCTGGAGGAGAGCGGCGTCATTCAGGGCCATGTCACTCTACTCGATGAGCAGGCTCTTGGGCTTGCCCTCACCGCCATGATCAGTATCAGTATGGACCGCCACACACCCGATCGCTTTGAGGGCTTTGAAAGCGCCGTGAGCAAACTGCCGGAAGTGATTGAGTGCAGCATTGTGACTGGTCAAACGGCTGACTACCTGCTGAAAGCCGTGCTGCCAGACATGGCACACTATGAAGCCTTTTTACTGGGCAAGCTGACCAAAATTAAAGGGGTAACCGGCGTGCATTCTAGCTTTGTGCTGCGCAAAGTGGTGGCCAAAACAGCACTACCGCTCGACCATTTGCGCTAATAATTTGCACACAGCGGCGGTTTTTGTTGGGCTGATTGAGTCAATTATGGGAGATTCGCACCCGAAACTATTAGCTGTGATCCAAGGGTTGATGCAAGCATAAAGTCTGCGTAAGTTTGACTCTCTTTGCCTGTCCGCCTAGGATGCGCCGCACAGCATTCAATACCGTATCTAACCTCATAGGCAATCCGGCCCTGGGTGAAAGCTCTCTCGATTCGCCACAATCACCGCCATGTCGCATCGTAAGCGGCAACAATTTTTATTGGATCCAATATCATGCAATCGATTTATGCGCTTGTTGACAAGCAATTTTCAACCGTCAACCAACTCATACTTAACGAACTGCACTCTCATATCCACTTAGTTGAAGATATTAGCCAATACCTCATAACCAGCGGTGGCAAGCGCATTCGTCCGCTCGTCACGCTTTTAGTCGCCGCTGCTCTTGGCGATACCGACAACGCCAAGCAAGCCAAACTAGCAACCGCTATTGAATTTTTGCATACCGCCACTCTGCTTCATGATGATGTGGTTGATATGTCATCACTACGACGCGGCAAGCCGACGGCTAATGCCAACTGGGGCAATGCATCGAGCGTGCTGGTTGGTGATTTTGTATACAGTCGCGCATTTCAGTTAATGGTGGCCGTGGGCGACCTCTCAGTTATGGAGGTTCTGAGCGATACGACCGTGAAAATTGCCGAAGGCGAGGTACAGCAACTCAGTGAAATAGGCAATATTGACCTCAATGAGGCCGCCTATTTTGAGGTTATTGAGCGTAAAACAGCGCAGCTATTCGCTGGGGCCTGCGAAGCGGCAGCCATTGTAGCCGGTGCAACGCCTGAAATATCCCGCCACATGCGCGCCTTTGGTAAATCGTTGGGACTAGCCTTCCAACTCATTGACGATTACCTGGATTATGCTGGTGATCCGGCCCAACTGGGTAAAAATGTCGGTGATGATTTGGCGGAAGGCAAACTTACTCTACCCCTTATCCAAGCACTAAAAGTCAGTTGTAAACAAGACAGCACCCACCACTCAGAACTTAAAAATATAATTAAAAACAAAGACTTAAATAGAATCTCTTCGGTTATTTCAATTGTCCAAGCCACCGGAGCAATGCAGTACACGCGCGACCGAGCTCTCGAAAACATTGTGCGCGCCAACCAATCACTTAACGAGCTACCCGCTTCACCGTACAAAGCAGCGCTCGCAGAATTGGGCGAACACGTACTTGCCCGTGCATCCTAAAATTCAGGTAATTAGCGAAATAAAACAGCTAACTAGTTTACAACATCGCACAGCCAAGAACGCTTGCATGCAACACACGCAGCACCCTATAATCGCCCCCCGTCTATGGTCGTTAGGTGCCGTCAAAATAGCTTATTTTGACCTTTTTCCTTCCACCTCGTATTACGCCAAGTCACAAAGTAATAACGCATTTTTCGCGCACGACGATCAACCCAGACCGAATTGATGAAAGTAAACATACTGCAAGCTCTAAAAAGCATGGTGCTGATTTTAATTGCCACAGGGCTCACTGCCTGTGGTGGTGGCAGTGGCGGAGGCAATGGCCGCCTAAATGACAACATAAATAACAACAACAGCCCAGCCGACGATGCGGCCGCCACACTCAACAACCAGCAATCTCAGGTCCAAACCCAAGCCAATCAAGTCACACCACCGGCGCCAGCGCGCGTAGCAGCGGATGTTCGCTTAGCGTGGGCGCCGCCTCTAAAGCGAACCGACGGAAGTGAACTACCGTTTTCGGATATTAGCGGCTATCAAATCTCCTACGAAGACTCCAAAGGGCGCTTGCGCATAGCCCCTAAAGACTCACTGTTATTGGAGCCTGCGCAGAGTTCACACATACTTGAAGACCTGCCTGCCGATAACTACCAAATCAACATTTTCACGGTCGACACCAACGGCTTAATTTCACCTGCATCAGCGACCATCACCCTGCAAGCCGATCAATTTCCGACCTCATAGCTCTCTTCACCAGCCTCCACGCTCAAAAATCAGCTTTTACAAACTCGGCGCTTGCACGCACAGAAGTGCGAATATCCATTATAATAATTGCGTCTAAACCTCGGCGACTATCGCTAAACAGCCTCCGCCGACTCATTAAGCAGCCGTTTGTTTAAGAAAAATCTGCATTGTGTTGACGATAGCTAACGTCGCAGCGGCGAAGTACATCTAACACCCCTAATCTCATTACAGTTTAAGTGCCAATGAAACCAGCGATTACGCGCCTCGAAGCCCAAGCCAGCACAACACTGCTAGCTCTACTGGATGACATGTTTGCAAGCTGCGATGATCTATTTTTCGACCTCGCATCGCGCGCCCAGAGTAATTTAGAACAAAACCTGTATTTCGAATCGATGCGCGAAGTCCGTATACGCACCGAAGAATGTTGCGCCGATTTTGAAAAAGGCTTGCATGAAAGTTTTGCAAAGCTAGGGCAGCCTGACGGCGAGCAAAAAAAGTTAAACGACATTCCTGTAGAGGATCTTGCGCTGGTCGATGAAGATCAGGCAGAACTGGATGTGGCCGTCAAAAGCATGACCACTCGAGCTCGCGCGGCGTCTAAAAACCCGCTGTATGAATTTCATGCGCGCATAGAATCTTTGGAGCCAAGCACCCTTCTTAAGGAAGAAGAAAACCCTCTGGATGCCGGCACCCTTATCAAACTATTTGTAACCACCTCACACAATATCCATATTGAAATCAAGCCCAAGATTATTTTGCTCAAGCAATTCGAACGCTTTGTGGTTAATCGCCTTCCTGAAATGTATGTGAGCGCCAATACACTACTCGAGGAACTCGGCGTAAAATTTATTGATCAAAAGCGAAAAAAAGGGAGCCGTGGAACTGCAGCAAAAAGCAGCCACAGCAACTTTGCCGAGACTGCCGAACAAAGTCTGCTGAGTGACGATAGCGAACAACACTATATGTATAGCAGCCCTGCGCTCGCCGACCTTAGTTCGCTACTTGAGCGCTTACGTGACTCAGCGCAGCTAAATCAGGGGCTGCAACTGGGGCGAACGCCACTGTTAGCCGCTAGCAGCGGCACGCCCTTATCGAGTGCAGACTTATTAAAGATTTTGCAATCGAACACAAACAACCAAACCACCGAAAAAAATAATTTTGATTTGCGCGATTACATGCGGCAGCTATTGAGCCGTGAACAGGCAGACGATAAAAAGCTGGGCATTGCAAAAATTGATGAGGACATCATCAATCTTGTCGCTATGTTTTTCGACTTTGTGCTCGATGACCACAATATACCCGACAATGTCAAAGCGCTAATTGGCCGCTTACAGATGCCCATTTTGAAAGTCGCTTTAAAAGATAAAAGCTTCTTCACTAATACTGAGCATCCTTGTCGGCACTTTATCAATGAGCTTTCGCGCATCAGTATTGGTTTGGGCCAAAATGACGCCAACGCTCACGAGCTGCTTGAAAGAATGGAGCAGTGGGTACACAACATTCAAAATGAATCTGAAAACATAGAAATCGCTTTTGGCAACGCCGCCGCAGAGCTGAAAACCTATAGCACCAACATTGATAAGCGAGCAGAGCTCGTTGAAAAGCGCACTAGTGAAGGCGCCCAAGGGCAGGCGCGCAAGCAAATCGCCAAAATGAAAGCACAAAAAGCCATTCAGTATTCTATGGACGGAAAAGTCGTGGCGAAATCAGTGGCCGACTTTATCGTCAACCTCTGGCAACAAGTGCTGTATCGAGCTCAAATCAAAGAGGGTGACGAAAGCCCTGCTTGGCTTTCTCACTTGCAGACGATGCACGATCTTATTTGGTGCTCGCAACCTCACGATGACGAGAAATCGCGTCAACGGCTGGACCGCATCCGTGAAAACCTCATAAGTAAATTACGCGAAGGGCTCAAAGAGACCACGCTCAACAGCACTCAGATCAATTCGCTGGCAGAAAAAATCGATCAAACCATCGACGCAGTCAGCAGCGCAGCTCAAGATCTCACGCAAGTGAGCGAGCTACAGCCATTTCAGGCCGAAAAAGAAGTATCGCTCGAAACCCTATCAGAGCAAAAAAATTGGAAAGAAATGAGTGCTCTAGAGCGGCAACAAAAGCAACACCAAGCACTGACCTATGAGTTTATTGAGCGCGCCGACGCAGTACCCGTGGGGAGCTGGCTCGAATTTAAAGTACCCTCAAGCGGCACCATTATTCGGTGCAAACTTGCCGCCAAGCTCGAAGGATCAGACACCTATGTGTTTGTGAACCGCCTGGGGTTCAAGGCCATCGAAAAACCGCGTAAAGAATTTGCCTTTGACCTGCAGCGCAAACGAGCCCGACTACTGAAATCAGGGCCGCTGTTTGATCGCTCGCTACACAAAATGGTCAGCGCACTCAAAAGCACTAAGTGAGGCCTAATTCGGAGCTAGTCTTAACTTTTATGTCTTAACCGAAAGTTAAGTATTGATCTATACTCTATTCTTACGTCTGCGCCGCCCTTCTCTGCGCCTTAGATAACCACGTTATGAACGCGCCCATGCCAACCAACCAGTTTTTCACCATTGATTTTGCCAGTCATCTAGCTGCGAGCATTTTACTTATTGCTAGCATCGCGATTTTGCGCAACAAAAAATCACCCGTACCCACCAATGCAGGGCTGCAGCTGCTGTGTTTTTCAGCCTTGCTCATGCAAATAGCTACCACTGCTGCAGTATTGAAAGTGATATCTCAATCTTTTTATGGCGTGATGTTCTTTCTCAGCAACTCACTTTGGGTAGCGGCTTTGTTGAAGATCGTTGCGCAAGGTAGACAGCGCCCAGCATCAGGCTGGCTCCGTCTTGGGGCTATAGGTATTTTGGCTGGTGCAGCTTTTGGACTACTGGCCGGCAGCCAAGCCAGCATCACCAACCAATTCAATATCGACCCGCAAGTAGTGCGCTACAGTGCCTACATACCACTCATACTTGTTGCCGCGCTCAATGTTTATGCTTTGCGGTTGCGCCACAAACAATTTCAGCATGAATGTCGATTACTGCTGATTGGCTCTTTGATGTTTCTTGCTGTGCACACCTTGTATCTCCCCAGCATATTAACCATGGTCACTGAGCTGCATCTCTTGACTTACTTTCATAGCTTTATCGATGTAGCCATTGCCCTACTTTTTTTAGCAGGCAGTATCAGACACCCTCCGGCTCAAGCCATATTTTTATCACGCAAGGTCGTTATATTTGGTTCAGTTGCACTGCCGATTATTGTTTTAGTCACCTTTTTCATTATTGTCGGACTCTTCATTAACCAGGCAGAGGTACGCTGGGGCACAGCCGCTCAAATTGGACTGATAGGACTAGGACTTGCCACAATTTACTCGCTCATCATGTCCAACCAAGTCCGCGACAACATCCGCGTGTCTGTCAATAAACATTTTTTTCGACATAAGTATGATTATCGCAGCGTCTGGCTTAACTTAATCCAAACATTATCCAGCATATCTAACGACAGTGAATTTTTTCGACTTGGCTTAGAATCGGTCGGTAATGTATTCAATGCACACGGCGGCGCCATGTGGCTCAAAAACTCTCGCGGTGAATTTGATTTGGTAAGCAATTGGAATATCGATAGCGTGACGAACAAAAAATTCACAGCTAGCGACGCTTTTATTGAGCCGTTAGAACAAGAAGATTGGATATATGCACTAACGAGTTCAGGAAAAAAAGATCACGATCGTCATCTTAAAAAAATTCCGGATGACATTAATGCCATACCCCACATCTGGATTATTGCTCCATTGATGATCGGGCAAAAGCTGGTTGGTTTTTTTCTTCTGACCAAAAAAGAACAAAACGAGCCTCTAATTTGGGAAGATATCGACGTTATAAAAAGCGCCGGAAAACAACTGGCCGGTTACATTGTGCGACAGCAATCGGCTGAGCAATTGGCAGAATCAAAACAATTTGATACCTACAATAAGCTCACCGCATTTATCATGCACGATTTAAAAAACCTTATTGCACAACAAGCTTTGGTAGTTGAGAACGCAAAAAAACACAAAGAAAACCCCGCGTTTGTTGAAGATGCAATACGTACTATTGAAAACTCAGTCAACCGCATGAGTCAATTATTAAAACGCTTGCAACGCAATACACATCAGCCAGCGCATCGCTCAGTATCCATCAAATCGCTATTGCTTGAAGCTATTCGTAAAAGCTCGGACCGCCAGCCCCTGCCCACTTTGCGCAGCGAGTCTGATGATGGATTTGTAGTGGCCGATCAAGACCAGCTAGTAATGATTTTAATGCATATTATTCGCAATTCTCAGGATGCCACAGCTAATAATGGCTTCATTGATATCAACGTGCGGCATGAAGACAAATTCATAAAAATAGAGGTGGAAGACAACGGTAGCGGGATGGATGAAGAATTTTTAACCAACCGACTGTTTAAGCCCTTCGAATCAACCAAGTCCAGTATGGGCATGGGTATTGGTGCCTACCAAGTTCGAGAATTCATACAGGCCATGGGCGGTGCCATTTTGGTTACCAGCGAGGTTAATATTGGCACCAGTGTCTCTATTAAGCTTCCAATAGCCTATGCTGAATCGTAAACTGGCTAAAGCAGTATCTGGATTATTTGCAGCGCCCCATCAACTACTGAAAGCACTAAAAGCACTGATCAAAATAATGCTGTGATGATATGACCATAACCTGACACGCCATTAACTCCATTGACAAGCAACAACAGGCCAACAGACAGACAACTATGAACGATAAATTTTTAGACCAAGTGGGCGATGAGAAACAAACACTACTGATTGTCGAGGATGATGTTGGCCTGCAAAGCCAGTTGCGCTGGCACTATGAAGAATACAATGTAGTGGTTGCTTCAAATCGAGCCGAAGCGCTGGCCGCATTGCGCCGCGAACAACCCGCGGTAGTTTTACAAGATTTAGGCCTACCCCCAGATGAAGAAGGCGTGGAAGAAGGTTTTGCAACATTGCAAGAAAGCCTAGCTATAGACCCAAGCGTTAAAGTAGTTGTAGTAACCGGACATGCGGATTTCGACAATGCTTTACGTGCGGTTAGCATGGGTGCCTACGATTTTTATCAAAAACCTGTTAACACTCAGGTGCTAGACCTCATCGTACAACGCGCATTTCAAATGGCTCGGCTTGAGCACGAACTGCGCAAACAACGAGAAGAAGGCAAATCCCCACTTGAAGGTATCGTTGCCAGCAACCCCATGATGGTCAAGCTGTGCCGCTCGATCGAAAAAATTGCACCCACCAACGTCACCACACTGCTACTAGGTGAAAGTGGCACTGGCAAGGAAGTATTTGCCCGAGCCATTCATAACTTGAGCGAATACAAAGATAATTTATTTGTAGCCATCAACTGCGCCGCAGTACCCGAAACGTTAATTGAAAGCGAGCTTTTTGGCTACGAAAAAGGTGCCTTTACGGGCGCCAACAAACAAACGTTAGGTAAGATTGAAACAGCCGAAGGCGGCACACTATTTCTTGATGAAATTGGCGACATGCCCTTGCCCGCTCAATCGAAGCTGTTGCGCTTTTTGCAAGAGCGCGTTATCGAGCGCGTGGGCGGTCGCAAAGAAATACCGGTAGATGTACGAGTGGTGTGCGCCACTAATAAAGATTTGCAAGCCATGGTGAAAGACAACACTTTTAGAGAAGATTTATTTTATCGCATTAGCGAAATCATTGTCGATATCCCGCCACTGCGTGAGCGCCAAGGCGATAAAATATTACTGGCTCGCTTTATGCTCGAAAGATTTTCTCGAGAACATAATAGAAAAAATACTGACTTTACGCCAGCAGCTGCTACCGCCATAGAGTCTTATGAATGGCCAGGCAATATTCGCGAGCTTGAAAACAAAATAAAACGCGCGGTCATTATGGCTGAAGGGAAAAAGATAGATGCGCTGGACTTAGGTTTAGTTGAAGATGATGAATTATCTATTAATTTGCGTACCGTCAGACAAAACGCCGAAAAGGGCGCCATTAAAACTGCACTGGCTATTGCTGACGGAAACATGTCGGCTTGCGCCAAGCTGCTAGGAGTCACTCGCCCAACGCTATACGATTTAATGAATAAGTATGATCTATCTAACGATTAAAAACGGAATCACCAAATAAACCGTGTTAAGTTAACCCTGTTTAATCAGACAAATAAGAGATGAACATATGTTCCGCCCTAACGCTCTTGAAAAACCTAATGCAATCTGCGGTCGCCTTATCATACGAGTTTCGGACTTTTTTCTTATCGCTTGGCGCTTCAAGGTAAATAAACCAATTCAGCGTTGGAGCCTGCTTTGTTTAAGTGCAATTTTTTTAGTGGCATGCGAGCCCTCCAATGAACGCCGCGCCGAGCTAGTCGATATTCATGTAAAGCAAGCCAACTCCTATTTAAAATCGGGGCAATATCGCGCCGCAAACATTGAAGCAAGAAATGTCATCCAAAAAGCGCCTGAGCAAGCAAAAGGTTTTATTTTGATGGCCAAAATTCTCGTCGATTTAGGCCAGTACAAAAGCGCTTTGGCGGTGTTAGATCAGGCGCCTGAGCAAACCAATAACGATAAGTATACCGCCATACTTCTCGACGCACTGTTAGGTCGCGGCAAATTTGCGACGGCTATGACCGAACTGGACACTAATTCTAGCTTTAGTGACGCACAGCCCGTTCAAGCAAAACTATTAAAAGCACGCGCGCACATTGGTTTGAAGGAAGTTGATCAAGCTCGAGAAATTTATCAAATCTTATCGAATAAAGACGCAACCAATCAACAAGCGCTGCTTGGACTGGCCGATACCGCAATTCTTGCCAATGAGCTTGAAACAGCCGAAAGTTTGTTGGTAAAAGCCGAGGAACTTGATTCTGATAATATTGATATTGGCCTACTACAAGCAAAGATCGCAATTGCCCGGCTAGAATTTTCTACAGCAGAAGACCACTTATCCGATTCGCTCATCAAACTGAACAACACTGACACCATCACGCCTGAAAAAGCCACCATCCTCAGCGCACTTGCAGAAGTTTTAGTTAAGCAGGGCCGATCGGCTGAGGCTTTAATTTACACACAGATATTAGCTGAGGCCTTTCCAGGCTTCGAAGTGGCCCAAGAACAATATCGTGAAGCACTAAAAGCTTTTCAGTTGGGTGAATTGGAAGAGGCCAGTGAAGTGTTAGGTCAGCTCTTAGAAGAGTTTCCCAATTTTGAAAATGCTGGGATGCTGCTGGCGATTATCCAATACCAGCAGGGTGATTTTGATACTGCATCAGACTATCTCAATGAAACCATTGACCCTGAATTAGTTCACCCCGAAATCACTCGCCTAGCGGCATTGTCTAACTTGCGCTCAAATCGGCCACAGCAAGTTATGGATATGCTTGAGGACTTTCCTGACACTAACAATAACGCTAAGTTGTTAGCTATTTATGGTCAATCTGCACTAATGAAGGGTGAAACAAGCAAAGGCATTAGTGCTTTAGAGCGCGCTATTGAGCTTGAACCTGCCATCATTCCAGCCTACTCAACGCTGGCCAGCTATTACGATGAGAAAAGCCCCCCAGAGCCGATCAAGGCCTTAGCGTATTTGCGTGCAGCGTATGTGCACGATAACAGCGAGCCCGCGCTTTTAACGCGCCTCACGCAGCAACTGATAAGCGTGGGTGAAATTGCCGAAGCCGAACAACTAATTACCGAACAACTCAGTAAACGCCAGCGGGATACGGTATCGCTGCAACTAGCTGGGGGGTTTTATGCCACCCAGAGTGAGTACGTAAAAGCCACAAGCTTCTATGAAGCTGCGCTTGATAGCGACCCTCAAAATTATGGGGTAGCCTTGCAACTTGCCGCTATTGCACAGCTCAAGCAAGTGGATTATGCCGGCGTACTCAACGCCTATAGTCAGGCTGCGTCAATAGAGCCCCAGCAGACTAGAGCCTATGAAGGTATGTTGCGAGGTGCGCAGAACACTGAACAAGTCGCCGCTGCTGTCAACCGTATTGAAACACTGGCCAATGACGAAAACACGGGGGCCGGCATTGCGGTGCTAGCCGCCTATTTTTCATCCGTAGGTGATATCGATAAAGCAGAAAACTATCTTGACCAATTAAATGACCAAATCGATCCAGCCCTACTGGAGCGTACCCGGTTAAATGTGTATTACGCCAGCGCCAATCGTAGCTTTGATAATGCGCAATACGCGCAGGCCAAAGATAAGATATTCGCCGCTCTGCGTCTCAGGCCCAAAGCGCTGCGACTTTTATCAATGCTGACTGAAATTGAAATAATTAATAAGCAGTATTCGGAAGCTGAAAAGCTCATTGCACAAATCAGCAAGCTGAATGAGCCCCTTAGCCTGCAACTGGCCGGCGACCTTTTCACCGCCAAAGCAGAAATCGACAACGCCATTGATGCCTACTCACAGGTCTGGGAAATTCGACCCAACGAATTACTCAGCAAAAGGCTTTATGCATTGCTAAACAAAACCAATGCACCCAAAGCCGCAACATTTTTACAGCGGTGGCTAACGGCCAACCCTTCTAGCCGTGCTGCAGCGGCTTTGCGCTCACGTGACCTGTTAGTTGCCGGCGATTTTAACCAAGCCATTCCTTTGCTAGAAAGAATTCGTGAAAATACCCCCGATAACGTGACCAACCTGAACAATCTGGCTTGGGCTTATCAGCAGGTAGGAGATGCGCGCGCGGCATCTGTAGCGGCTAAAGCTTACCAGTTGGCGCCTGACACAGCAGCTGTAGCCGATACCTATGGCTGGATTCTCTATCAAAATGGAGAGCGCGAACAGGCTATTGAACTACTAGAGCGAGCCGTTGAGCTTGATAGTAGCAACGCCGAGATAGCGGCGCATTTGAACGAGGCGAAAAATGGCGCTTAAAAAGTGCGGCCTAATAAAGCATCGAGCTTTTTAGCTGGGCTCGTAATAGAAAGGCACATCGCCATCATGAGCTAATAAATACTGAACCACTGATAACGGACTGCTATGCAAAATGCCATCACCATTGATGTCGAAGACTACTTTCAAGTTGCGGCACTAGCTAATTGGGCGCCCACTAAAAGCTGGGATGATTTTGAGCTCCGCGTTGAACGCAATACCAATAAAATATTACAGCGCTTTGATGAACATTCAATTAAGGGCACCTTTTTTGTACTGGGCTGGATTGCTGAGAAATGCCCACAGGTGGTCAAAAATATTGTTGCAGCCGGGCATGAGCTTGCCAGCCACGGTTATAGCCATCAATTAATTTACAACCAAACGCCGGACGTATTTAGAGAAGAAACGATTCGTAGCAAAAAACTGTTAGAAGATATTAGTGGCGTAGCCGTTAACGGCTATCGAGCGGCCAGTTATTCCATTACCAAAAAATCGCTATGGGCGCTCGACACGATTGCCGAAGCCGGCTTTACGTATGACTCAAGTATTTTTCCAGTGAAGCACGACCGCTACGGCATTCCTGATGCGGTGGAAGTTCCTCATACGCTCACTACCCCAGCTGGGCACAAGATCACTGAGTTCCCTATCACCGCATTAAAACTTGCCGGCTACAAACTGCCTATTGCCGGTGGCGGGTATTTTAGGTTGTTCCCTTACTGGTTTAGTCGCTGGGGTTTGCAGCGCGTGAACGCAGCACAAAAGCAGCCCTTTGTGTTTTATTTGCACCCATGGGAAATAGACCCCGAGCAACCCAGGTTAGCGGCGACTGGATTATCGAAGTTCAGGCATTACAATAATTTAGAGGTGTGTGAGCAGCGCTTCGAACAATTGCTAGCTGATTTTGAATTTACAACCGTTGCCAATGTGCTGCGTGCAAAGTCGCTGCTTTAACTGGCAAGTTGCAGGCAAGTAGCCCTAGTCAGACAATATTATTTAGGCTGCGCGCTTCAAGTGGCCCTACTCAAGCAGCCTTTTTCAAGCAGCTCTGTTTAAGCAGTTGTGGAGAAACAACGCTAACTAGCAATGTTTAGCCCGATATTTATTGTGGGGTTGTCGCCGCGTCCTTGCTCAACTTCGCTGCTTTGCATAAGCTAGCACAGTGATATTTTTTAGTGCCCAACTATCGACAGACCGATCGGTACAGATTCAAATAGGCGGCGCTATTTTTCTCGGCGGCATAACCATCGGCTAAACGCTGCAACGCTTTACTCACATACCGCTGCTGTAAGTCTTTAGATTCAATAACCGTGCAAATTGCTTGCGCATATAACACTGGGGATTGCTCGCCCACCAGATAGCCACAATCGCCAGCATTGAGTAATTCTTTTAACCCTCCCACATTGTGAGCAACAATAGGCAATTCGCAGCGCATGGCCTCCAGCAGCGTCATGGGCGTGCCTTCATGGTCAGAACACATTACGAGTAAATCGAGCGACTGCAAATACGGCATTGCCGATGGCACATGACCGACAAACTCAACATGCTCAGCAATACCTAACGATTCCGCCTTCGCTTCACTGGCCGCGCGCAATGGACCATCGCCAATAATCCAAAACCGAAAGTTTTTCTCGGGTTTGTCAGACAGCAATGCAGCCGCCGCGTCGAGAAACAGGTCGATGCGCTTTACAGGCACCAAACGGCCCACAATGCCAATATGAATGTGCCCAGCTGGCAAACTAATGGGATCATCGGCAACGGGCTCACCCAAAGCGATGCCATTGCGTATTACCTCAATATGCTTAAGCGGATAATACTGTGCCAGCTTTTGCGCCAAATCATCACTCACGGCTACCACGCGACGCTGCATGAAGCGCCCCACCCATCGATCTAGCAGCGCCACAAAATTACGGGAGGAAAATCGGCCAAAGTTGAATTCAGAGGCACCATGTGCCGTTCGAACCGATGGCGTTTGGGTGCGCAACCCGCACAGTGCCGCCAATACATTTTCTTTTTGGCGGTGCGAATGCAGTATATCTGGCTGAACTTTTGTGCAATAAGCAACCAGTCGACTATAAATTTGAGCAAACGATTGACGACTCTCGTCAAAAATAGTCACCGCCACCTGAATATCGCGCAATCGACTGGCCAGCTGGCCCTCATTGAGCAATACCACATGTAATTCGACATCCTCACTCAGGTTTAACTGCTGACATAGATTAAACAACTGTACCTCTGCGCCCGCCCACAAATCACCCGATGCAACTTGCAACACGCTCAATGGTGCTTGTGCCGTCGATCTCTGGGATGGCTGGGGGCTCGATACGTTGGACTGTCCTGCAGGCAAAAGTGATAACCCTATCAGTTAAAAATGGGGAAAATCCCGTAATCATTATAGAGAGGACTCGCATCATCTACACTGGTTAATATACTAACTTACAGTGCGCTTATGTAGCGAGCCTTTGCGCCTAAGCTACCACGCAGACTAATTTCAGATCGGACTCAAAAAGCACCGACAGGATCTTCATCACCCCATGGAATATTTACTCATTATTTGCATCATCGGTGCAATTTACAGCTACGCTATCTACCCCCTCATACTCGCCTTTGTACCCAAACGGCATTTGCTAGCCACCGCCGCAAGTTACGACTTTGTTCCCACGGTCGATTTGATTATTACGGCGCACAATGAAGCGAGCCGTATCCAAGAAAAAATTGAGAATGCCTTACTGCTGGATTACCCTCGCGACAAACTCACTATTATTGTGGCCTCCGACGGCTCTAGCGATGCCACCAATGCCATTGTCGAGGGCTATGCCCATCGGGGTGTGCAGCTGGTAGACGTCACCGAACACGACGGCAAAGAACATGCCCAGCTTTGCGCTATTAAAGCCAGCCATAACGAACTCATCGTTTTTTCTGATGTGGCCACACAAATGGAAACCGACGCACTCCAAAACCTCGTTGCGCTGTTTAGCGACGCACACGTTGGTGCGGTATCTAGCGAAGATCGCTTCATTGCAGACTCAGGCGATATTGCCGGTGAAGGTTTGTATGTTAAGTATGAAATGTGGCTGCGCCAACTTGAGTCAGAGCGGGCTGGGCTAATTGGGCTTAGCGGGTCTTTTTTTGCCGCCCGCCGTGAAATTTGCGACCAGTGGGACACACGCTCACCTAGTGACTTCAACACTGCTTTGCAATGCAACGCACACGGCAAAATCGCTATCAGCAGCGACCGCGTGCTGGGGTTTTATAAAGATTTGAAAGATCCGAAAAAAGAATATAACCGCAAAGTGAGAACGGTGCTGCGCGGCATCACCGCACTTATGCGTCACCTCGACTCACTTAACGTGTTCAAACACGGATTGTTTGCTTTTCAGGTATGGAGCCACAAAGTTATGCGCTGGCTAGTGCCTTGGTTTTTATTAAGTACCGCCCTGCTCTCAATAGCATTGTGCGCACAACATTGGTTTTATGCCTTACTATGCTTGGGGCAATTGGTTTTTTATGGCATTGCCTTTTTTGCATGGAAAATTGACACCCTACGCAACAACGGGCTGGCCAAAATTATATTTTTCTTTGTGCAGGTGAATATCTCTATTGCTCACGCCACTGCAAAATACATAACCGGCACACGGATGACCGTGTGGTCGCCCTCTCAACGATAACGCAATCACTGTTGGCAACGTACGGCATGAGAAAAATTTTTGGCCGCATTCCTCCGGTAGGAAACCCAATTACTATTAAAACGAGTAATGAAGTTCCTGTTTTTCCTGGCTCTCTAAAAACTTACTTTTTAAATTCAGGTACCGCAGCACTTGCAGCCGGCTTGCAAATTGCCCAGCAACATTGCAAAGCTAAAAAACCGGAAGTAATTATCCCCGCCTATTGCTGCCCCGATTTGCTATCAGCCATTCTTTACAACAACATGAAGCCGGTGCTAGTTGATTTTATCCCTGACAAACCCTACATGGATTTGAATGGCATAGAAGAAGCCCTCAATGAAAATACCGTTGCAGTTATTGCGGTAAACTTTTTGGGTATTCCCGAGCGTTTTAGAGAAATAAAACAGCTTCTGCAAGACATGCCAACACTATTAATTGAAGACTCTTGCCAGTGGTTTCCGGAGAGTAATGAGGCGTTTGCATCGCATGAGGGCGACTTAGTCGTTTATAGTTTTGGTAAGGGAAAACCCATTAGTTTGTTGGGAGGTGGGGCGCTATCGCTGCGAAGCGGCGAATCGCTTAACTTCACCCCTTGCATTAGCGGTGAGCCTAAATCAGTGGCCAAAGCTGTGATCGTCGCGAAATACTTTGCCTACAATCGAGTGATCTCTCCGAGCCTCTACTGGACTCTTGAGCTATTGCCCTTTTTAGCATTAGGTCAAACTAAGTACCATTCGCTCAATGGAATCGCACCGACGAAAAATCATACAGAAAAGTTTCTTGGCGAAAACATTAGTAGCTACAAGCTTTTAGATTCGCGCAAGCAAACAACGTTAGTTAAATTATTATCGGCCCATCAAACCGACGGATTGTACTTACCGTGCCACTGTGAGACATGGTCTAGTCAGCGCCTGCTGAGGCATCCATTTCTACTGAAACAAACCAAACGACAAACAACAATTATTGAGCGCTCAACTTTACTCGGCCTTGGTGTCTCAGCACTTTATGGAAAAACCCTCTCCCACATTTCTGGAATTCCAGCCGGAGTGCTGAGCTATAAAAAATACAGGCATGCAGAGTTTTTCGCTGCACGACTCCTCACAATACCTAACCATAGTCACGTTTCAAATGAAAATGCCTCATCTATTTTTGAAGCGCTAAAAGCCCCTGCCCCCTAGTGGTTCAATTATCTCCAACAGCTGGCCACATTGACTTGATTGGCTGTTTCACGCAGAGTGAAAAAATTTCGTCAACGAACTTCACAAAAACCTACTCCGCAAGAGCTCAAGCCCACTACATATTTTAATAAGATCGTCTTTTTGATCAGGGAAGGAAAATCTAGGTAATGCAAAAAGCTCATTGGACTTTCGGGCTTTACCAACGCCTACATAGCCTGGATTTGCCGAAAGCGCTGCCTTAAAGCCATGCTTTTTTACCAGCGCCATTTCTCGCTGACCAAAATCAATACTTTTTCTTCCTGTTGGATAACAGAACACGGGTAACGCATTGGCTAGCTCGTTTTTCACCCGATCCCAGGACTCCACAATCTCGGCCTCGGCGCCTTGCTCTGTTTGATGAGCGAGAAGGGAGTGGTTCATAGAGTGAGGCCCAAAGGCCACATATTCACTTTCGCACCGCCGCGCTAATTCCCAATGGATAGGCTGCTGGGATGCTGGTGGCTGATCGCCGAGAGCAACACCCGCCATCGCTGCTAGTTCCCGAACAGTATTAATAGCATCGGTTGTATGAGCGCTCTTTAAACGCGCTCTTACGTCGCGCATTACCGCTAGCCGCCGTACCGAGTTTGAGATGTCGGCATCTAATGCAATCACATGATTGGCAAGCGTAAGATGATTCGAGCACGTTTCACTCATGACGTACTTCAGTTGATAATCCCACGGCCAAGTCTCACCCGAAGAGAATTTACCTAACAAGAAGATAGAAACTGGGCACCCAAACTCCTCAAAAATTGGCGCTGCCACAGTCACTTGCTCAAGAAAGCCATCATCCATAGTAAACACAATAGACTTTAATGGCAGCTCCGCTCCACTCGCAAGTGCATCGACCAAATCAAGCAAAGATATGAATTGGTGCCCATTACCCTTTAAATAGGCAAGGGCCCAGCGTAAATAATCAGGGTCATGGCCATTCACACCACAGCTATCATCACGCATTCGGTGCATCATGAATATTGGGACATGATGTCTCCGAAATAGTGCAAAAAAATTGGCCGCTGGGCGACTTAGTACTACCCTAGTTAAAAGCTTCTTCGGCAGGTAACCAATACCCTCTTTCATAAGACCTTCCAGCGACGGCTACAAGTAAACCTGTTCTGCCCCATCATCTATGACTTGGTGAATCGACACTCGAATAATACAAATTAAGCAACACTGTAGGCTTGTAATCTTATCCACAATTTAGATTGTAATACAGAGGTGTTAGCTTGAATATTGACTAGACTAACTTCAAAAGCTAGTCAATCATTCTTAGCATTACCACAAAATTCCAGATATACTTCTATTCTATATGGAATAAAAAATCAACTTCTCTTGACTGGTCGAGCAAGGTCGCATTTTAACATTTGCCCCTTAGGTTAGGGTAAATATTCGAAGTCAAGCCCAATTACTCAATAATTTTAATGGATCCTAAATTTGTCCGGTTTCTTAGTAGTCTTTCATACGCCATCAAACGCGGGCTATGCAATGACACCCCTTGAGAAGATGTTTTTTCAAGTGGCTTACGAACTAACGGGAGATGTTAATAAAGTACATTTTTCTTTCTCTAACTTAGACAACGGCATGCCTACCTCACTACCGGCTGATTTCAGCAATGTTATTTCTCTTGATAGAAATAGCTCATCCGGCACTGAATTCAATAACGCTGAACACTATATTCAGAAAAATAAAATAACAGCGGCTCTCTGTTTTGATCTGCAGCCACGTAGTGATCTGTGCGACTTGCTGCGTCGAGCTGGCGTAACCAAGCTTGTTTCGTATTGGGGGTCTACCATGAGCGAAATCAACCATGGTGTGAAGTTAGCCTTGAAGAAATTTGAAGTTGCACTAACTAGAAAAAAACCAGATTTATTCATTTTCGAATCCAAAGCGATGCAAAGACATGCGGTATTTGGTCGCGGCATTAAACAACAGAACACGAGTGTGATTCCAACCGGAGTGGACACTGCGCATTTTTGCCCAAATAGTGAAGCAAAGTCATATGTAGAGACCCACTTCTCAATACCATCCAATAAAAAAATCGCTTTTTACAGCGGCCATATGGAAGAACGTAAGGGCGTACGGGTAATTATCGAAGCCGCAATCGAGCTTGTCGATTTTAGAGGCCTCGATCACATCTATTTTTTAATTTGTGGTAACCGCCCTGGTGAGGAGCAGCCTTTTCTTGACTTGCTTAAGGGCACAAAAGCAATCAACAACGTAATTTTTGCTGGCTACAGGGCTGACCTCGACCAGATTATGCCAGGCTGCGACTTTGGTGTAATTGCATCAACTGGGTGGGATTCGTTTCCAATGTCCAGCTTAGAAATGGCCTCATGCGGCCTGCCGTTGATAGTGTCCGCCCTGCAGGGTTTGATTGAAACTATTGATGATCAAAAAACTGGCTTTATGTTCGAGCCGGGCAATAGCCGCGCTTTAAGCACTCTAATAGCCACTCTCGACTCTGATGAAAAACTTGCAATTAAACTCTCACAAGCAGCAAGAAAACGGATATTGGATAACTTCACACTACAACATCAAAAACAAAGTCTCACTGCCGCACTACGAAATGTAATAGCCTAACTAATATTTTATATAACGGGTTGCAATTGTAATGACCGAACTTGCTGTAAGTACATTCTTAGCATCACTATCGAAAGACGAAACTGTATTTTATCGAGCCAATCCTGGTAATGCCGGGGATGCGCTTATCGCTTCAGGCGCCTTCAAGTTATTTGATCAGGCAGGATTAAACGTCGAATTAATTGATATTGACAACTTCGACGCACACAATAAAACAGTTATTTACGCTGGAGGCGGCAACCTGGTAGGAATTTATCCGGAAGCTCGAGATTTCTTCCTAAAACATCACAAACAAGCAAAGCAATTAATTCTACTGCCCCATACCGTTCAAAAAAATGAAGACCTGCTTGCACAACTCGGAAGCAACGTGACACTATTTGCTCGCGAATACGTTTCGTACGCTCATCTGAAATCCAAAGCAAAAAATGCCAGTGTCTACCTTGATCATGACTTGGCTTTCAATCTTAATTCCACTGAAATCCTCGACCAACCATTAATCAGTCTGCCAGTGGCTTTCATTAAAAAATTAACTTACAAAGCTCTATCTAGCGAAAAATCATTCACAATACCCCAGCTAAATATCATGCTTAGAAACAGTCTATTTGAATTACGAACCTTAGCCCTCCGGAACGCCGAAGCTGGTAATTTCTTTAGAGATGACGTCGAGGCCAGCGGAACGGAATTACCAGCGGGGAATTCAGACCTGTCAAAACTATACGAGTATGGGACGCGTAACAGAGAACTGACCACGTACACTACAAATAGACTCATAAAATATATAAATAAGTTTGAGAGTGTACGAACCGATCGTTTGCACATTTGTATTGCGGCAGCCTTATTGAATAAAAAAGTGGATTTTTATCCAAACTCATATTTTAAATGTAAAGCAGTGTATGAGTATTCGTTAAAAAATAGATTTCCAAATATCACTTGGCATTCAACAGAAAAACAAGGGTAGGCATTTTAGTTATGAGGATCTTGTGGCTTTCACACTTAGTACCATACCCGCCCAAGGGAGGTGTTCTCCAAAGAAGCCATCATTTACTTAAGCAGATTTCTAAAGAGTTCAACGTGGATCTATTGGCGTTTCATCAACCGAAGCTGATGAGGCCTATTTTTTCAGATGTGGATAAAGGATTAGAAATTGCCCAAACAGAGCTTTCAAAGTTTTGCAGCCATATCGAAGTGTTTAGCATCCCTGCAGGAACTTCAACTTTCAACATGAGTATTCTTGCGCTCAAAAGTCTTGTAACTAGAGCGCCATACAATATTAATTGGCTAAAATCAGACAGCTTTGCCTCAAGAATGAGCAAACTACTGAAGGACAACAAATATGACCTAATACATTTTGATACTGTAAGTCTTTATCCATTTTTGAAGCTAGCTCCACCCGGTGTCACCACCTCTCTAGATCATCACAATATCGAGTCACAGATGCTCCTAAGGCGAAGTCAGGTGGAAACTAATCTCCTGAAAAAATTATATTTTCATCAAGAAGGGCGCCGGCTAAAATATTACGAGAAGAAATTCAGCGAACATGTAGATATCAATATCACATGCTCAGCAATTGATACCGATAGACTTTACAAAGTAGCACCAGCAGCAAATGTTTTAACAGTTCCCAATGGTGTAGACACAGGCTTCTTTTCACCGCTAAATTTAATTAAAAATAAACCCCCTGAAAAGAAGATAGTCTTCATTGGTCGGCTTAACTGGTACCCAAACAAGCAGGCGGTCATATATATTGTCGAGAAAATATGGCCATTACTTAAGGAAAAATTTCCAGACGTTGTATGTGACATCATTGGAGCAAACCCGCCAACTCAGGCTATCCAATTAAGTGAGGTAGACCCCTTTTTCAATGTACATGGCTTTATGGATGATATTCATCCATATATGTCAACTTCGACCATTTACCTTTGCCCAATTTTCGATGGGGGAGGAACCAAGCTTAAAGTTCTTGATGCGTTAGCCATGGCAATGCCCATAGTAGCCCATCCTATCGCGTGCGAAGGAATTACAGTTCAAGAAAATACCAACGTTTTATTCGCTCGAAGACCGACAGAGTTTGTAGATCAAATCTCCAAGCTCTTTGAGGATGAAAATCTCAAGCTCTCAATTGGAAAAAGTGGACGAAGACTTATAGAGCAATCTTACTCGTTCGAGGCGATAGGGGAAAAATTGACTGAAGCCTTTATTGACCGAATTGATCAGACAGGAAGAAGCTGAATAGTTCAGTCGCCAACAATGTATCCGAGCCGCAAGCAGAATCAACGTGACACGCACGACAGAAACGCGCCATCTTACATTAGCCTATTTATCTTCAGGCGTTTTACCCCATCATGGCCAACTCTAAAACTCAATAAATACAAGATGATAGGCCGCTTACCAAGGTACTAGCACATTCATATTACGAAGAAAAAATCTTAGCTCACTCGATATAATCGTTACACCTCATGCACTAGATTACTCAACTTCTGCAGCAAGCGTAAGTTTATGTAAGCAAGACAAGCATTAAGCGATAGCATACTTAGTCAATGTTGAAAACGCGTTAAAATTATTTCTGCAAGCGTTTACCGAATCACTCGGACTGTCAAGCCTGACGGAGCAGCGGCGGCAGCTGGTTTGGACGGAAGGATCGAACTGTCGTATGCAGGCCACCCCGATAACAAGCCAACAATCTCATTCCCGTATTGATAAGGCCCTGCAGAACTTCCATCAGGCATTAATCCTGTAGCGGACGATCCTTCTGCAAGCTGATATCCATTATCCACATCACTTAAGAATAAGCTCGTAGCATTTACAGTAATACTATCTCGGTCAGGGTTACTCACATCCAAAGACATGAGATCGGATTCGACGAGCTTCTGCCAATCTGCAAGATCGTATATGAGAGAGCCGCCTGAACTCGAGTATCTATCAGCATGAATTTGAAAACCACTCGCGTCATAAACGTTGTAATTTGATTCGCTAAGCGCGACTCGTTTAGTGGCACTACCAGAGTAATTGACTAGCTCCAAAACCGATGTAGTCCCGATTATAATATTACCTACTATCCGCATGTCATCGACGGAATCTGCCGAAATACCACTGGATGAGTTGCTCCTTCCATCCAAGATGTTATTTTCAACAACAATCCGACCACCTACAGAAAAAGCGCCTGCCGATGCAACGTGGACGCCGGCCGCCGCGCCACCAAAACCATAGATAATATTGTGATGAATATGATTGTCTCCGACCTCCACAGTGTTACTGCCCTTTATACCAAGGTTTACTCCACGATCTCGAGATTCAATTAGGTTGTATCTAATCTCTGATTCAAAGACAGAGGTTCTCGTCGTCACATCGGCGATAAAATGATCCTTCCAGTAAATACCCGAGTCAACATTCATTATTTGATTATTTTCGACTAGCGCATTAATTACTCCGTAAGACTGCAGGCCCGACGCAACTGTCCCGCCCCCATTACTCACCCCGTCAATTAAATTATTCCGAACCACCCAATCTTTGGTCCCCCACAATGCAATGGCCGACGTATTTTTACCTTTCGCGCCCGTGGTGTTAACAATACTATTGTTTTCGATAACAACTCCAATACTCAGACGACTTTCATCAGCAACATTATTTTCAGGCTGGCCCCACGAAGCGATCCCTGCTGTGCGCGAGTTGATAATTTTGAATCCTCGGATACCAATATAATCACTATTCTGCAAGTGGAAGCCCACCTTATTGCCCCCCGCATCGACAACAACCTCACCCTCATTGCCAGGGGTTGCCTGTATCACGATCGGGCTTTCCTTAGTACCATCTATTGCGACGCAGACATTACTGGAGGCCGGCTCAGAATCGAGCCATCCGCAAAACGTACCTGAAGGCTTAAATTGACTGGCACCACCGTCACCATCGTAGATTCCAGCCCCGACATTCAATGTGTCACCGGCAACAAGCTGACTCACACCTTTTTGAATGGTTAAACATGCGTCGTTAGTAGCATTAGAGCAGCCATTGGCATCATTGCCCGATTTCATAACCCAGTAATCAGTAGCATGGCCATTAAATGCCAAAGATAGCAACCCTACGAATATATTCACCTCAAAAAAAGCCAGCTTATTTCTCAGCAACATGGGAACCTCTGTTCAAGGCTTAGGCATCACAAACCAAGCCTTTACGGAAAGAAAAAACTCTACTACCTTCAATGCACTCAATAATAGTATAGGACTGAAGGTAATTTTCAAATGATTGTGTCTAGTATTGGGAGAATGATCACACTTAATCCTTATTTTACAATCACCAAACAGCTGCTGCCCCAAAATAAAAACACCTAACATAAGCTATCTTAATTGAATATATGCCGACAAACACGGCTCACTAAGAACCTTGGGTGCCTAGCGCACCATGCACTTAACATGAGACAAAATGCTAAGCGCTTTGAAAAGCACCACTCTGACTTCATTAGGCCGTCTAACTAATAAAGGCCTAACAATCCTCTCGCCGTGTACCGCAAGAAACGCCCCGAGTTAGCAGCGAAATTTTCGATGTGCTGAATTGACTACCTCTGAAACTTTAAGTCGTTTTGAAACACCACAAAGTACTTTTTCGTGCGTTAGCGTTTTTTATGTAGAATAAGGGATATCTGCGAGGCACATCGACAGTCCTTTAACCAACTTTATCCGCACTAGCACAAAATTTATAATAGGCTGCCACGAAAGTAGGACGCGCAAAGTGAGCACTTACGCCGAAGCTTCTACTCAAAAAACTGCAACATAACCTCAAAACATGACTTAAACGCCTATACAGACCGTACATTCCTCGAAAAAATAGAGATAAGCTCTTAAAAATTAACTAAAGCCATGTTCTAACTCTTTCACCCCATTTAGATTGATTTGTGAAAACATCATCAAAAGGTATAAATAAGGATAAAATGCAACCGACATGAAAAATGAGCCGACGACATATGCCACAAGGGCTGCGTCTAACCCAATGGAATAACGATAAAGCCACTGATGCTCACCGCTACGGCCAACCATTATTTTTCTTACAGAGCGATTCTGACTATGACACATCAACAGCATGAGAACGTAGCACGCTAGCCCACTATAACCCAGCCCCGACCCTACCTCTATAAAGCTATTATGCGCCACTTCGGCTCTGTTCCCTATATATGAGCCCTCATCTTTTAAATCAGAGTAATGGTCCGAAAAATAAGCTGAAAAAGTATAAAAACCGACACCAAAAACAGGGTACTTGTTCAACATATCTAGGCCTTTCTCCCAATACAATAATCGAGAGGTTGACGTGTTGTCGCTACCCATCGATGCAAATCGATCCTTCTGCTCCTCGGGTAAAACGGCTATCGCTATATAACCAAACATTAAAAGCCAGAGGATATTTTTTATTTTAAGTTTTCCTATCCCAAAGCCGAGAACGATAACGCCAGTTAAAAGCGCTAACTGTCCACCTCGTGAGCTTGCAGCAAGAACACTCATAACAGCAAACAGAGGGAGACAATAATAGAGCTTGCTAGATAATTTTCGCCCCGAAACAAATGCCAGACTCATCACGGCTATCATAGCCATTAGAAGAGAGAATTCACCAGAGTTTGCGAAAAAACCGGCCGGACCCGCTATTCCCCAGTCTGTAAAACCAAACCCTCGCTGCACCCAGGTCCTAGCCCCAAAGAATGCCATCTTAAACAAAATCAGAAAAAGCAGGATGGTAATTAACTTGGTTTGTCGTAAATTACTGATACAGTTGGTAAAGAAAAGGATTTCGGCTAAAAAAATAAAAGGTATATCCAACTTACTGAACGACAAATCTGGGTATTGAGATTTATAGCATGAAACGACTATTACCAGGCAAAAGACTAGTAGTAGTATATGCGCAGACTGAATTCTCAAGCGTCTGTTCGCTATTAAATACATCAAGCC